>UOEP01000162.1_pt1 | contig 38583 bp, 26 predicted proteins | sample 1989931 | NCBI WGS metagenome assembly UOEP01 (sample SAMEA4712198, study PRJEB27164) | hydrothermal vent metagenome | biome: marine basaltic hydrothermal vent biome; feature: marine hydrothermal vent; material: mineral | place: Pacific Ocean | collected 2011-06-14/2011-07-23 | depth 1691 m
GGGGGAGGAAAGTCCGGGCAACACAGGGCACCATGCTTCTTAACAGGAAGGCCTTTGAGAAAGGGCAGTAGCGTGACAGAAAATAACCGTCCCGTATAGCGGGATAAGGGTGAAAAGGTGGGGTAAGAGCCCACCGGTTCCGGGGGTGACTCCGGGAGCCGCACGCCTCATGGGTTGCAAGGCCAAATATATTCCGGTAGTATAATCAGGGCTGCCCGCCCTGTTCCCGCAAGGGAAGCCGGAAGGGGTAGGCTGCACGACTTCAGCAGTGATGCTGTTGCAAGATAAATGACAGAGGCTCCGTGTATTCGGGGTACAGAACCCGGCTTACAGGCCTGCTTTTTTTTTCTCAAACCTAACGGGAGGGTATGAGTTTCATTCCGCTATAACCTTCGAAAGGTATACATCCTGGTACCAGTCAACAAATCGTTTGATACCTTCATCAAGAGGAGTATCCGGCCGGTAGCCAATATCGTCCGCCAGCCCGCTTACATCGGCATAGGTTTTATATACATCGCCCGGCTGCATGGGAAGGAAATCCTTTACCGCCTTTTTCTCCAATGCTTTTTCAATAGCTTCAATAAAGTGCATCAGTTTTACCGGCGTTGAATTGCCGATATTATAAATCTTGAAAGGCACCCCCCCTCCCTCAGGAGGGTTGTTAACCACTCTGGAAACACCTTCGGCAATATCATCAATATAGGTGAAATCGCGGTACATATCCCCCTGGTTAAAAACTTTTATCGGTTTTGCTTCGAGTATTGCTTTCGAGAAAAGGAAATATGCCATATCCGGCCTCCCCCATGGGCCATAAACCGTAAAAAAACGCAACCCTGTTGTTGGCAAACCATATAAATGGCTATAGGCATGAGCCATTAATTCGTTGCTCTTTTTTGTGGCGGCATATAAACTAATCGGGTGGTCAACATTATCATCTACTGACAAAGGCATTTTACCGCTGTTGCCATAAACACTTGAAGAGCTGGCGTATACAAGGTGTTTCACGTTGTTGTGCCTGCAAGCCTCAAGGATACTCATAAACCCCACAATATTACTGTCGATATAGGCAATCGGATTTTCTATACTGTACCGTACCCCCGCCTGGGCAGCCAGGTTGCAAACCATATCAAATCCCTCTTCCCCGAAAAGGGCAGATACCCCTCCTCTATCTTCAAGGTTAATCCGGACGAACTTATAGTTACTGTATTTTGAGCTTTGTACAGGGGAATTCCAATTATTGGCATCAGCAGAAATCCCGGCTTCCGAAAGCCGGGCAAATTTAAGGCGGGTATCGTAATAGCTATTGATATTATCAATACCGACCACCTGTGCCCCCTTCCCCAGAAGTTTTTCCACCAGGTGGAAACCAATAAACCCTGCCGCACCGGTTACAAGTATTTTTTGTCCCTTATTACTCATTTCTTCCAGATTGATAAATGCTTAAAAATACATAAACCCAATAATATTTATCAAATAAAACTGCCCTTATTTCACGGGGTAGATTTTCTTCTTTGCCAGGTATTCCAGGATTATCTCAGCATTATTCCCGTTTTCTTCGGGGTTAAACCTGAAAATAGCATCTTCAGGGACATCGTAAGGTAAATCAAAACCGGGGATATTTTCAATTTCGCCATTTTTCGCTTTTTTGTAAAACTCAGCATTGTTATTGTGGCAATATTCTGTTGATGCATCCATGTGTATGAGGTGGAACCTGTCTTCCCCAATAATCTCGGCAACCTGCCTGCGGATAGATTCATCGGGCGATATAAATGAACAAACTGCAATAATCCCCTGGTCGTTCAGTAATCGGCATACATGGGCAACACGGCGTAAATGTTCCGCCTGGTCGGTAGGGGAGTAGTCCAGTTCACGGTTCAACCCCAGCCGTACCGAACTCCCATCAAGCAAAACTGCCGTAGCTCCGTTCTCAAAAAGTTTCTTTTCGAGCGTGAATGCCAGTTCATTCTTCCCTGAACCATGGATTCCTGTTATCCAGATTGTTTCCCCTTCCTGGTTATATTTTGCCACCCTTTCTTTTCGAGAAATAAGAGCCTCCCCCCTGGCAATTTTTTCCTTATCCATGTCGGTAATCCTCGATGGGAGGTTTTTGCTGCTCAGTTGGTCAATAATCATCCCTACTGCGCTGGTATTATGGGTAACCGGGTCGATCAGTATAAATGCGCCTGTCTGCCGGTTTTTCGTGTAGGGGTCAAAAAATAACGGTTTGGTAGTTGTAATAACCACCCTGCCTATTTCATTCAACTCAAAATGCCCTATTTCCTGTTTCTGAAGAGTGTTTACGTCAATTTTATACTGAACCTTGTCGATACGGGCTTTGGCATTGTTGGTGGTATGTTTTATAAAAAAATGGGTTGACAGGTCCATGGGTGTTTCATCCATCCACACCAGCATTGCTTCAAAATGCCTCTCAATACGGGGCCTGTTATCAGTATGGACAATCATATCCCCCCTTGAGATATCAATCTCGTCTTCCAGGGTTATGGTTGTAGATTGCGGAGGGAATGCATAATCTTTTTCACCATCGTATGTTACAATTGATTTGACTTTTGATGTTTTCATTGACGGAAGGACAATAATTTCGTCACCCTTTTTGATTATCCCTGAAGCAATGCGCGATGAAAACCCCCTGAACTCCCTGTCGGGGCGGAGTACATATTGCACGGGGTAACGCAGGTCCCTGAAATTCCGGTCACTCCCAATATGTACTGTTTCCAGGAATTCAAGCAACCCCTGCCCATGGTACCATGGCATATTTACAGACGGTTCAACAACATTATCCCCTTTCAGTGCCGACATTGGGATGCAGGTGAGGTCGGGGATATCAAGCTGTGTGATAAAGCTTATATAATCTTCACATATATTATCAAATACTTCCTGGCTGTACTCCACCAAATCCATTTTATTAACAGCCAGTACAATATGCTTAATCCCTAATAAAGACACAAGGAAAGTATGGCGCTTGGTCTGGGTAATTACCCCTGCCTGCGCATCGACTAAAATAATGGCAAGGTTGGCAGTTGATGCCCCTGTTACCATATTCCGTGTATACTGCTCATGCCCGGGAGTGTCGGCAATAATAAACTTCCGTTTAGCCGTAGAAAAATAACGGTAAGCCACGTCAATGGTTATACCTTGCTCCCTCTCGGCTTTTAAGCCGTCTAATAAAAGGGCATAATCAATTTCTTCGCCGGCATGCCCAACACGCTTACTATCACGCTCCAATGTAGAAAGCTGGTCTTCATATAATTTTTTACTGTCGAATAACAACCTCCCGATCAATGTTGATTTCCCATCATCGACCGACCCGGCTGTTAACAAACGCAGTAAATCTTTTTTTTGGTCCTGGTCAAGAAATGATTTAATATCCATAAGTTCCCTCTTAATCTCTTCCCCGGAAAGGGAAAAGGTTCTTTATATTTTTTTTATTCAATTGAGTTATTTCTTTTACTCCCGCCCAGGGAGGTTCGGAGAGGCATCTAAAAGTAGCCTTCCCTCTTTTTTTGTTCCATGCTTCCCTCCTGGTCGAAATCAATAACACGGGTGGTACGTTCCGATTTTGTAACTGTCATCATCTCTTCCACAATTTTCTCAATAGTATCGGCTTCCGACTCAATAGCACCGGTCAACGGGTAGCAACCTAATGTACGGAACCTCACCATTTTCATCTCGGCTTTTGCCCTCATCTCTTCGGGCATCCTGTCGTCATCGGCTAAAATCAGGTTTCCTTCGATATTTACCACAGGCCGCATTTTTGCATAGTATAATGGGACAATGGGGATGCCCTCAAGCCGGATATACTGCCATATATCCAACTCCGTCCAGTTTGAGATCGGGAATACCCTGATCGACTCACCCTTATGCACTTTCGCATTGTAAATATTCCATAACTCAGGGCGCTGGTTTTTCGGGTCCCATTGATGGAACTTATCGCGGAACGAAAATATACGTTCTTTAGCCCTTGATTTCTCCTCATCGCGCCTTGCCCCCCCAAATGCGGCATCGAATTTATATTTATTTAACCCCTCCAAAAGGGCCTGGGTTTTCATCACATCTGTATGTACCTTGCTTCCATGGGTAAAAGGGCCAATCCCTTTCTCAAAACCTTCTTTATTGTAATGCACTATCAAATCCCACCCCTTTTCTTTCGTATACGATTCACGAAAATCAATCATCTCCCTGAATTTCCATTTGGAATCAATATGCATCAAAGGGAAAGGTACTTTACCGGGGTAAAATGCCTTTTCGGCAAGCCGTGCCATAACCGATGAATCTTTCCCTATGGAATAGAGCATTACCGGGTTTTCAAATTCTGCTGCAACTTCCCTGATAATGTGTATTGCTTCAGCTTCCAGCTCTCTGAGGTTACTAAGAATGTAATCTTTCATATTTTAATATCTATAAAGGTTGGCAAATATATTAAATTTTATTTGACACTCCTTCCCGATTATGATGGTGAAAGGTATATTTAAAATAGATTTTGCTTAGAGACTGTTTAAAGATATATTAGAAGCTCCAAAATATAGGTATCAGGATTACAGAAACTATGAATGCAATCAGATTCAGGGGCCACCCAATTTTTATGTAATCCCTAAACCGGTAGTTCCCAATCCCCTGCACAATCAGGTTTGTTTGATAACCTATTGGAGTTGAAAAACTCGCAGAGGCTGCAATAGCAATAGCTACAAAGAATGGCTGCGGATTAACCCCCAGCTGGGTTGCTGCAGAAAGTGCAATGGGGAAAACCAGTGCAGCAGCAGCATTATTCGTGATTATTTCGGTAAATATAGTAGTTATTAAATAAATAGCGGCTAAAACCCCGACGGGCCCCCATGACCTGGCAAAATTAATAGTTGTCCGTGCAAGGGCATCGGCAGCACCCGAATTCTGCATGGCTTTACTCAATGCAAATGCCGATGCAATGGTAATCAGTATATCCCAGCTAATTACCTTCGTATACTTTTGATGAGGCATTATCTTGAGCCATACCATAAGAATGGCTGCAATAGCTGCAAAATAAAACATATCGAATGTAACCTTCCTGCTTGATGGAAAGAACTCCCTGTTCCCAATGGTAGCCCCGACAATCATTAAAACCAAAATAATAAAGGCCGACCATTTTTTCCAGTTTTTCCCCAAATCTTTATGTTCCCCGATATAGGAGGTTAAGTAAAATATTTTTGATTCCCCCCAGTTTTTAATAAAACGTTCGTTGGTCAACAAAACCAGGTTGTCGCCATCCTTCAGTACGAGGTTCCTTACATTTGAGGTGATCCGCTCACCATCGCGGTGCACCGCAATAACAGCAGCCTGGTAATGGTCGAAGAAGTTAAAATCAACAATTGTACTCCCAATTCCCGGGAAACGGGGGGACAATACAGCCTCGTATTGCTTTAGCTCCGAGGTTGGTATCAACCCTTTTACAAGGTCAAGCCCCTGTAGCTCAACACTATCGAGGCTAAGTATATATTCAAGGCTATCCGATTTCCCGGCAACTACTATCTTATCGTTTGCCTGGATAGTGTGTTCCCCTTTTGCGGTATCAATGGCTTCCCCCCCCCTGTCGATTGAGTAAACCCAAAGGTTCTTTAATTCGGCTAACCTGCCGTTAACTATTGTTTTCCCTATCAGATTACTGTTTTTGGGTATGATAAGGTCGTAATAATACTCCTTAAAATCGACTCCGCGCGTGGTAAGTTTTATTTTCTTTCCAGGGAGCAGCATATTCCCGAAAATCGACATATATATAAACCCCAGTATGGCAATAAAAATACCTACCCTCCCCAATTCAAACATCCCGAAACCGGGTAATCCGTTATCAAGCATTAACCCGTGGACAACCAGGTTGGTCGATGTCCCTATTAATGTGCAAATACCGCCAAAGATGGTGGCATAGGATAACGGTATTAAGAATTTTTGTGACGAGAGGTTTAATTTTTCCGCCCATTTTTTAATCATCGGGGCAAAAATAATCACCACAGGTGTATTGTTTAAGAAAGCTGAGAGTGCCGAAACGGGGATCATTATGCGGGGTAGTAAGAACGTCATCCTCCCCCTTTTTTTAGGCAGGAAAGCCTGGGCAACCCTGTTAAGTGCCCCTGTTTGCCTGACACCTTCGCTTACCAGGAACAACAGGGCAATGGTGATCATCCCTTTATTGGAAAACCCGGCTACCGATTCGTTAGCATCGATGATACCAAAAGCCATCAGTATAGTTACAGCAGAAAAAAGCACCAAGCCGGGGCGCATTACTTCTTTTGCAAGGGCAACGATCATCAAACCAATTACCCCACATACTATATAGCCTTCTAAGGTCATTAAAAAGAAATGTTAGTCACAAATTCTAAATGGTTTTGTAAATCTAGAATTCCCCCTTTAATACAGACTTCAAAACTACAATATAAAGCTTTCCGCTCAAATATTTTCAATTATTTTTATTAGTAAGATATTATTTTGTTTGTTCCTGACAAAAATCTAAAGCTATAAATGGCTGGTGCATATAAGAATTGGAATTAAGGCTGTGTTTATATTTTATTTAAGAAGTTGTTTTTTGCACCTAATTTTTTTTAAAGATTTGGAGAAAAAAAAATAAATATTACTTTTGCACCCGCCTTTGAATAACAAAGGAAGTTCAAGGATGACTCAGTAGCTCAGTTGGTAGAGCACATCCCTTTTAAGGATGGGGTCCTGGGTTCGAGACCCAGCTGAGTCACTAATAGGCAGAACAAATAAGAGCACTTAAAGCATTGATTTTAGGTGCTTTTTTATTTGGGGGATAATTCAAGATAGCCATAATCACGGACCACTTTACAAAATTAGTTACGTCTCTTTTAACACTCGCGGTCTCAGGTGCTTCCACGTACTCTGGTTTCTTATCAACCGGTATTACTATCCAGTTATACCCACCGAAATAAGTAGCACGTTAATAAAAAAGCATCCGATTTCTCAATATCGTTTATACTCCTCAACATATTAGCGGCAGTGCATCAGATAATATTAACAATAATACATCAGATGACACTAATGATTATACATCGAATAATACTAATGATAATACATCAAAATTTACTAACTTTACAACGGATTATTTTGGCAGGGATTTAGAAAAGAACAAAAATACCATGGCAACACCATCTGAGAAATTAGCGGGATCATTAGAATTACTGAAAAAGTTACAAAATGAAAAGGGACTTGCAGTAATTCATGCAAATGAAATGTCGAGAACACATAAAACACGCCTAGTAGAAAACGGATTTTTAAAGAAGGTGTTGAAAGGATGGTATATTGCAACCAAACCAGAAGAAAGAGATGGAGACACTACTTCTTGGTACATGTCATTTTGGTATTTCATTTCAAAGTATCTTAATACAAGATTTAATGGAGAGTGGTGTTTGTCGCCAGAGCAATCGTTGTCGATACATAGTGGAAATCATGCTGTTCCTAATCAATTATTAGTACGCTCCCTAAAGGCACAAAACAATGTAGTTTCTTTACTTCATAACACATCGATTCTTGACCTGAAATCAGCTATCCCCGATAAAAACGAGCGAATAGAAACAAATGGATTACAGATTTATTCTTTGGCAGCTGGCTTGCTTAACTGTTCTCCAAATTATTTTGTAGATAATCCTACAGATTCAAGAACTTGCTTATCGATGGTTAAAAGTTCTTCAAAAATTCTTTCCTTGTTGCTTCAGGGTGGGCATAGCGTTAAGGCAGGCAGATTGGCAGGTGCTTTCAGGAACATAGGCAGTATCCGTATAGCTGATGAAATTTTAAATACAATGAAATCGGTGGGTTACGATGTAAGGGAAGCAGACCCTTTTGTAGAAAAATCACCTTTTGTGCTAAAACAACGCGAAACTTCACCTTATGTTACCCGCATAGGATTAATGTGGCATCAAATGCGACAGGTGGTTCTAGAGAATTTCCCTAAACCAGGAGGAATGCCCAATGACCATAATGCTTTTTTAAAACAAATTGAGGAGACGTATAAGTTCGATGCTTATCATTCGCTTTCAATTGAAGGATACAGAGTTACAATGGACTTAATCGAAAAAGTACGCATTGGCGAATGGAACCCGAAAGAAGATGCAAGTGATAAACAGCAAAAAGATGTAATGGCTGCCCGTGGATACTGGCAGGCATTTCAAAAGGTTAAAGAAAATATTAAAGAGGTACTTGAAGGAAGAAATTCGGGAGAAGTGGTTGATGAAGCACATGGTGTATGGTTTACCGAACTTTTTGCACCAAGTGTTGCAGCAGGTATTTTAAAAACAACCGACCTTGCAGGTTATAGAAACAGCCCGGTTTACATAAAAGGTTCTAAACATGTCCCTCCAGGTGCAAATGCTGTTTATGATACGATGCCTGCCCTTTTCGACTTGTTAAGAGTTGAAGATAGTCCGGCAGTTCGTGCTGTATTAGGACACTTTATTTTTGCTTATATACATCCGTATATGGATGGAAACGGACGAATCTCCCGTTTTCTTATGAATGTGATGTTAGCCTCGGGAGGTTTTAACTGGACAATTATACCCGTTGAAAGAAGGGATGAGTACATGACTGCCCTTGAACAGGCAAGTGTAAGATTGGACATTTTACCTTTTACCAGATTTATAAGAAGTTTGCTTTAATGGTATATTAAGAAGTTACCTTGATGGAGTAAATGAACCTTAAATAAGCCGATAAAATAGATGGAATTTACAAAAGAGATGAAAACGAATATTTAGAGAGGGGCCTTAGCGAGACCCAACGGTTCTTGTGTTTGAAAGATATTGATAATCAGTTGAATAAAAACGGGGTTCTGCCCCCAGCTGAGTCACTAATAGACAGAACCAATAAGATATAAAATAAGCCTGCCTGCAATAAGCAGGGAATGCCCAAATCCTTTTTATAGTTATTTTGTATATATTTTAAAGCCTTTATACATTGCCGAGCGGGTATACATATGCCTTAGCCCGACCCGGCCCCCGGTAACAGGCTGGAAATTTGTAATATCCCATGAAAACAGTTTTGAAACACCCTGTCCTTCGACCTTAAAATAGAGTTTTTTATTTGTCTTGATAACAGTGACCTTATAGCTTACCCCCGGAATAAATAATCCTGTATCAAAACTTGCAGGTGGTATCTCCGTTGTTGTAGAAAACCTTTGCCCCGGAGCTACCGGGTACTTACGTGCCCTTACATAATCTATGCCCCCATCACCACTATAAGCAGCATAACTAATATGCAGTGTATTCATATTCTGATAATAGGTTTTCATGTATGGGATTATCCTTAAATTATTCCATTCGGATATATCTTTTGAATATGGGCCTATGCCGGTTCCTGTTGCCTGGATATATAATATATTTACTCTTTGGGTACGGGTATCTGTCCTTGTATACCGGTATTCTATTTTGATATCCCCTTTAAACGAATCTTTTGTCCAAAGTACGGCATGGCAGGCATCATCCCCATCTACCGAGCCAGCACTAAAGACCATGCCATCTTTGGTATTGGTAACCACAGCACGGAGGCCATCCAGGAACCATTTTGACTTCCAATTCCTGGTACAATTATCTTTAAATTCTAAGTGCCATTCTTTTAATCGATTCAGTTCCTCAAAGTCTTTTTCATTTATATCCTGCCCAAACAATACAGTTGAAGCAAATAAAATAAAAATCAAAAGCCTAATTCTTTTCATAGTTTCAGGTTTACCTTCGTTATATATAAATTAAAACCGGCATTGAATTAATTACCGGTGGGGCTTGTATCTTCCGGGTATTTTTACAGTTTACTTATTTTATTTAATAAATAATGGTCGACTAACACCATTGCAGCCATAGCTTCAACAATAGGGACTGCCCGGGGCAAGACACATGGGTCATGCCTCCCTTTCGGTTCAATAACAACCTCTCCACCCTGAATATCTACTGTTTGCTGTTTTTTCAATAAAGTGGCGATCGGCTTAAACGCTACATTAAAATAAATGTCTTCGCCGTTTGAGATACCTCCCTGGATACCTCCCGAATTATTAGTTTTGGTACGGATACCTTTATCCGAGCGTATAAATATGTCATTATGTTCGGACCCGCTTAATTTTGTGCCGGAAAACCCCGACCCATATTCAAACCCTTTAACGGCATTAATACCCAGCATGGCATGCCCCAGGTCGGCATGCAACTTGCCAAATACAGGTTCGCCCCACCCTGCAGGGACTCCGCTTGCTACACAGGTAACCACCCCGCCAACCGTATCGTGGTTACGGCCTGCTTCTTCTATCCTGGAAATCATTTTTTCAGCAATTGCCGGGTCGGGGCAACGCACAATTGTATCTTCAGTTTTCGAAAGGTCCAATTCAGTATATGGCTTATCCACCCCTATTTCGCCTACCCGTGCCACAAATGCACTAATGGTTATGCCCAACTGTTGTAAAATCAGTTTAGCAATTGCCCCTGCCACTACACGGGCTATGGTTTCCCTTGCAGACGACCTGCCCCCCCCCCTATGGTCGCGCGTACCATATTTGGCGGTGTATGTATAATCTGCATGTGATGGGCGGAAAATATTTTTGAGGTTGTCATAATCTTTTGAGTGCTGGTCTTTGTTCCACACGGCAAAAGCAATGGGCGTACCCTGTGTCTCCCCTTCAAAAATACCCGACAGGAACTCTACCGAATCGGGTTCTTTCCGCTGGGTCGTAATTTTCGACTGCCCGGGTTTCCTCCTGCTTAGTTCATTTTGAATAAAACCCTGATCTATTACTACCCCGGCGGGGCATCCGTCAATGATGCCGCCTATCCCTTTGCCATGCGATTCTCCAAAAGAAGTTAACCTGTAAAGCCTTCCAAATGTATTCATATAATAAAAAAACCTCGTTACCTTTCATCAGTAAAAGAAAACGAGGTTAATGTAATTAAAATGGGTTAAATATCAAAATTTCCTTTTAGCAGCTACATCCACAACCGCCTGAGCCTCCATCGCTGCAACTATCTGATTCAGAATAACTGCTGCCGCATCCGCACCCGCCTGAAAAAACCTGGGCAATTTCTTCGTCCGAAGCATCGCGTACTTCAACCACCGAACCTTTAAAATACAAATCTTCACCGGCCAACGGATGGTTAAAATCCATTTTTACGGTTTCATCGTTTACTTCCAGCACTAATCCATTCAAGCGTTGCCCGTCATTACTCATCATTGGCACGGCATTGCCAACTTTTACCAGTTCGTCATCGAATTTCCCGTCTGCAAAAAATACATGTTTAGGCAGTTCGACAATTGCATCGTTATTCAGTTCGCCATAAGCTTCATTCTTTGATAGCTTTATCTCAAACTCATCGCCTTGTTTGAATCCCGAAAGGTATTCTTCAAATTTTGGCAGCATAACACCTGCGCCGAATAAAAACTGAAGTGGTTTTTCCAGTGTTGCCTGTTCAATCAGTTCCCCCTGGCTATCATCAATTTGCAGGTCGTAAGTTAAAACGACCATTTTATTTTTAGTGATTTTCATATTTTCAGTAACCTCCATATATTTATTCTTTCTTTTTTGACCGTTTGTACGGTACAATTTATCTGCAAAGAAACGATTTTACACGAATCAAACAAAACACTTTTTCACCTTTTTAGGTACAGGTAGGGTTTCCCCTTAGCAAAAAATCAGATTACCCCCTATTTAGGGCATAGCCATATTATCGTAATTTTATTTCTAAATATTTGATAAACATTGCATTAAAATCATTAGATTTGTTACAGCGTGTACCTTGTTTTTTTGGATTATGGGAAAAAGACTGTCAATAGGCTTAATAATTATTTTCATTGTATTCACATTAAGGGTACAGTCGCAGAGTGGACAATCGCAAGGGCACGGGCTCACCATAAGCATACCCGAGGTAGTTATGCTTGGCCTTGAAACGGCCGGTTCAAAGTCGATAGTACTTAGCCCCGAGTCGCCCAATACAGCAGGGCTTGCACTGGACTTCTCCAATTCTCATAATAGCGATTTATGGATTAATTATTCATCTATAGCCGGGGCAAAAACAGGCCCTTTACGATCGGTTACAGTGGCAGTTACAGGCCCTATTCCTAAAGGGGTAAACTTAAAAGTTTCGGCATCGCACGATGCCGGCAAGGGTGGTGGGGCGGTAGGTGTGCCTTCAGGCCAGGTTATTTTATCAGCAAAAGCACAAAATATTATTACAGGTATCGGCAGTTGCTACACAGGGGCCGGCGTAAACAAAGGGCACCGGTTGGCCTACTCGCTGGAATTAAAAGGTCCTGATAGTTATGCCGCGCTGGATTATGGCGAATCGACAGGCTTAACAGTTATATATACGCTAACAGATAGTAAATAACAGCCTTCCCTTGATAACGTTTTGATATCATTTCCTCTTCCCCCCTCAAATTAGAGACTGTTTAAAAATTATCCATTTATTCTATTATTCGCCTTTTTCACTACTACTGCGTTGAAAGTTCCTTAAATAGCTGGTGCTATTCGCGTCAATTTCGCCTTGTATTAGCAAAAAATACTTCATAATACCTTTAAAAAATAAAATTTAAACAGTCTCTAAGAAGAATATATTTTTTATATTTCGCATAATAATGCCAAACAACCTCTACCAACTGATAAGTACTTGATATTTAACTATATATCAATAATATTAATAATAAATAAACCAAAGGAATGCAGATTCGGAATAGTTTTATCGTAGCAATGCTAATTTGCTTTTTAGGCATCTCAAATTTTGCCTGGGGGAAAATATTGATTTTAAACGGGCTTACTCATGAACACCAGGCTTTGCAGGGCGAAGTGAGGAAGGGTACAATTGAACTAAAGAATATCTCGGAAAAAGAACAGTCGGTACAAATTTACCAGAAAGATTTTTGGTATTCATATACAGGCGAAAGCAAACACGATGCCCCTGGCACCATGGAAAGGTCGAATGCCAACTGGCTAAGCATAAACCCCCAGTTTGTCACACTCCAGCCCAACGAAACTTCTTTGATTGAATACCAGTTAACGATACCTGATAACGATTCGCTTATCGGCACCTATTGGAGTGTTATCATGGTTGAAGGCATTACCCCACCCGATACCAGTACGGTTAAAACAGGGATTAAGATAAACACCGTAGTCAGGTATGCTGTACAAATTATCGCCAATATTGGCGACACGGGCAAGCGTAATATGCAATTTATAAACCTCAACCTGTCCAGGCAGGATTCCATAACAACCTTACAGGTAGCCTTTAAAAATACAGGAGAAAGGATATTAAGGCCCGAAATGGGGATAGAAGTATTTGATTCGAACGGGGAATCGCAAGGTGTGTTTAAAGCCGACAGGAGGAAAATTTACCCGGGGACATCAGCCATTGTTGAGTTGAATTTGTCATCGCTCCCCGTTGGTAAATACTCAGGGGTGCTGATTGCCGATTGTAGTGAGGACTACGCCTTTGGCACCAATGTGAACCTCGAAATCAAAAATGAATAAACCTTTACTGATATTATCTTTTTTAATTTGTATATATTCTTCTGGTTTTTCACAACAAAACGGGTCAATCTCCATCGGGATAGCCGGCAGCAATGCCCCTTTAAAACCTGGAAGTATACAGACCATTATTTATAAAATTAAAAATAATACCGATTCAGTCCTTCAGCTACAGCCCAAAGTCAGGCTCCCCGGCCGGTGGAGGCTCATTTCCCGGTTGATGTATATTACCTTAGGCAGCCAGGGACAGCAAATACTGATTGTTAGCTTTACTATACCCTCTCAATATCCGGCCGGGACACATAAAATATCGCTGAAGCTTGTTGATATCAATGGCAATGGGGACTTATACGGGTCGATTAGCAGGGAAGTGCAGGTCAAAGAAGAGGCCGGTTTCACCCTTGAACACGTTAAGTCTCCGTCAACAGTGAAGGCCGGAGAAGTTATTAATGCATCCTTTATTATCCGGAATACGGGGAATATTGAACAAACCTTTACCGTTTTGCCTTCGAATTGCCAGGTAAAAGGCAGCAATAAGGTAAAGCTGAAACCGGGCGAATCATCAATAATAAATGTTGAGGTGGAAACCAACAAAGATATAACAAATCCCAACCGGCAAAGTTTTTACCTGAAAGTAGTAACTCCGAATGGGCTTGAGCAACAACTTTATAACCATGTTAATATTATACCCGTTATACAAACTACAAACGATTTATACCACCGTTTCCCCATCAGTATCACCTCCCGTTTCCTGACCAAAGGGAAAGGCGGCAATTACCTTTCAGGGTATCAGTTTTCAGTAGCGGGGTCGGGTTCACTAGACCCGGAAGGGAAACACCAATTGGAATTTTTAATGAGGGGGCCAAATCAGTTCGACCTTTCTTTGCTGGGGCTATACGACCAATATTACATACATTACAACAATAAGTCACTGGATATTAGTTTGGGGGACAAATCATACGGGTTGACTCCGCTTACCGAATTTGGGCGGTATGGAAGTGGCGTGGAGAGTAAATTCCGGGTCAACAAGCATATCCAGGCCGGTTTTTTTTATGTAAAGCCCCGGTTTTATAACAAGTCCAAAGGGGAATTAGGGATTTATTCCGGCATACGTTTTTCAAAAGGCAATAAAATAGGCGTGAATTTTTTAAGGAAGGAGATGGTTGCCGGGCACGGTAATGTATTGTTATACAGCATAACTTCGGAACTTAAGCCTTTGCCGGAAACAAGTGTCGGGCTGGAAATAGCAGGAGGTACCCGTGGCGGCAATCCGGGGTATGCCTGCCGGCTCAACGTAAACTCCCAGTTCTCAAAGTTCTCCCTGTCTTCTAATTATTTTAATGCCGGCCGTACCTTCCCCGGTTATTATTACAATGCTACTTTTTATACCGGTTCGCTGAATTACCAGGCAACCAACTGGTTTTCGGCAGGGGTGAATGCCCGCCAGGATTTTTCCAATGCAGAACTTGATACATTATATTCAACAGCACCCTATTCAAGGCAATACATGGCCCTGGCCAATTTTAAATTAGGCAAACGGTTATTTTTAAAAGCATACCTCAGCAATGTAGAAAAGAAGGACCGGATGGAGCAACCTAAATTCCATTACAGGACTACTTCAATGAATATAAATGTTTCGCACCGGATGAATCAACTCAGTTACAGGCTGGCCGGAGCTTATGGGAAATCTGTTAATTTCCTTTTGCCCGTGAACAGCAGGAAGAAGAATACATTCAGGGCAGCTGCAAACTTTTCATACAAAGTAAACCAAAACATACATTTTAGCACCTTTGTCAGTTATTCAAATGTAAATTCATTTATTGCACTGCAACAAAAGGACTGGATTTTCGGATTAAACGGGTCGGGGTCGATAACGGAAAACTTATCGGTGAACCTGTACTTCCAAAACACCTACACCATTGAAGAGTACTACAGGCACAGAAACCTGCTCCAGTTCAATATTGATTATCAATTCTTAAAAAGGCACAGACTATCGTTTAACAGTTTTTACACCATATTCCAGGACCAGGTAAACGGCGCAGACCTTACTTTTTCAGTTAATTATACCGTTAATTTCGGAATACCCATGAAAAAACTTGCCGAAGCAGGGTCTGTTTCAGGGCACATAAAAAACCTGGGGGTAGAAACCACCGAAGGGATTATCCTCTATCTGAACGGGCGGTCGAGGATGACTGATAAAAACGGAAATTTCTTTTTTAAGAATATAAAACCGGGGAAATATAATTTACTGATGGACCGTTCAACACTAAGCATGTATGACATTATTGACACAGTAACACCTATTGAAGTAAATGTTGCCGGCGGCGAAGAAACTTTTGTCAGTTTTGGAATAACAAAGGCATCAAAAGTAATGGGTAAGATTGCCCTTAAAAAGAGTAAGAGCTCTTCAAAGTTACTGGAACAAAAGGATATAACAATCGGGCATATTGTGTTGGAGCTTCACCGTGGGAACGAATCTATCCGGATTATTTCCGATGGCGATGGTTCTTTCTCATTCCCGCTGGTGCGGCCAGGCAAATGGATGCTAAAAGTGTATAAAAACGGGATCGACAGCCGGCTGAAAATAGCGAAAGACCATTTCGACTTAATACTTAACCCCGGCGAAACAAAATCGGTAAACATTGACGTAATCAGGAAGAAAAAAACTATAATTTTTATGAATAACAACATAAACCTGTCATCGGGAGGGTAAAACCTGAAAATACCCAATCGGGCAGACAAAGGATACAGGTTGCTTTATGCAGGAAAGATGCATATATTACGAATATATTATATAGGGATGGATTTATATAACCACTATTTAAAAATATCGGCTGTTTTGGTTTTAATGGCTATGCACTTCAGCACCTATGCGCAATCAGACGGGCAGGCCGATGTATCATTCTCAGTCCCTGAGGTTGCCCTGGTTGATATTGAACCTTCAGGCTTTGGCATTGAGCTTTCCCTGGCTGCAAAATCCGGGGGCGGGCTGCCGATAGAGCCTGCCGTCCCCTCCGGGGGTAAAATATGGTTAAACTACACATCATCGCTGGCAACCGGGAGCAATACACGTTCGGTAAGTGTCCAGGTCATAAACGGCAAAGTGCCTTCCGGCATCATCTTATTGCTGCAGGCATCGGCTGATGCCGGCAACGGGCGGGGCAACACAGGCATACCTGCCGGCAGGGTACATGTGTCAACATCGCCACAGGTGATTATCTCCGGAATAGGCCGGTGTTATACAGGGAACGGCCCCGGTTACGGGCATCAGCTTTCTTATTCACTGATGATCTCCGATTATGCCGAACTGGATTTTGACGAATCCACTACATTACAAATTGCTTATACCATTACCGACAATTAATACAGGGAAAGATGAGTGCAGAAAAAATTGTAATTTTCATAAATCTGATAATTAGTTTTACCTTCGCCTCAATTGCACAGCCTATTGAAATCTCAGTTTCGGGAACACCAACATTTGAGTCCTCCCTGATCAGTATTTCAGAAGCAGGGAATGATTTTACCAATAATACTATTGAAAGCTCAACACAGTCTTTTATATCTGTTTATGCAATCAATTTCTGGGACAAGATGTCTAAAAAGTTCGGATACCGTGTTACAGCATATAAAACCGATATAAACATGCACCCTTCGTTGGTACTCGAAATAAAAAGGGGTGGTAACAGGCACGGCCATTTTAACAAATCGGGAATCTACCATGGCAGGAACTGGCAACCGGTAACCAATACCCCGGTTTATTTTTTTAGCGGGAGCGCACCAACATACAATATCCCGGTTAGCTACCGGATAAGGAATATCTCGGTTTTAATACCGGCCGATGATTTTGAGACAACCGTTGTTTTTACGGTTTACGAAGATTGATTGTTTATTATAACTGGCTTTGCCATTGCTTTTTTGTGGTCAAAATCGGGAATGGCATCCATAATTATTGCCTTTTGTCTAACTGGCTTTCAATACTTTCGTCAATAACCACAACATTGGAAGTGGAAACATCGTGGGCTGTAAAAATACCCAACACTGTTTTCCCATCGCTGGCACTGAAGTTGCCTTTTATATTTGCAGGCGGCACACTGTACAACCCTCCTGCCATACTTTGTTCATGCATCTGGTAGTAAAAAAGGTAGGCCTGTTTAGAAATAGATGTTTGTTTCACCACTACCGTATCCATAAATTTCAGTTTCCTGTCCTCCTCTTTCTTAGGGTCGTGGAAATCGGTAAAAATCTCAAAGCCCCTCACGTAATTACCATCCACCTGTTCATCGCTGACAACTATTATATTCTCAGCATTATTCAACAGGGTACCATTAATATAAATATCCCATTTATAGTAATCCCCCACTCCCGGCGATTCGTTTCCATAAGTATAAATCCCAAGGAACTTCCTGTCTCCGCGAAGCGATGCCATTACCTGTATAAGGTCAATGGGCTCAACCCTTGAAAGCCTGTCTTTAGCGGTGAGTGTAACTCCTCCGTGTTCAATAGTAACAGTGTATTCCTTCCCTATCTCACCGAAGAAAGATTTATGCCCAGGGACATGGTAAACCCCCTTTTGTGCCGGGTCCTCGACCAACAGGATACTTTTTGGCCGATACCCGTCATCGGAAATAGTGACCATTGCCCCGCTAATTCCGGTATAAGCTGTATTGTCATCAACATTGGGCCCTTTATAGAAATATACATAAGGATTATCTTCAGTGGTTATTTTGGCTTCCACAGCATACAAATCAAGGTTCTCTTTGCTCAACTTTACCTCAATCACATCTTCACATGCGGTGAGGGTTATCAGTATAATACTTAATAGCGGTAATACAAATTGTTTCATAACTCCTCAGGTTAAAAATTGAAATTGTAAGTTATTGCAGGGACAACAGACCCTATAATCGACAATCGGATTGCCTCCGAGACCCTCGGATTATCCTCATTTTGCCTAAAAGTAACCGAATAAGCATTCCTCCGGGAGTATACATTGTAAAACGACAGGTTCAACGTCTGCTTGATTCTCCTATGTTCATTCTTTTTAGGGTTGTAGGTGGCCGAAAAATCGAGGCGGTGGTAGTCCGGTATACGGTTGCTGTTGCGTTTTGCATAATAATACAGGGTATTCCCCTGGACATAGTATTTTGCAATTGGGTAAGTAACCGGGTTACCTGTAGCGTACAGCCAGGTTGCCGACAAAGTAAAACGCTTGCTCAGTTCGTAATTCAAAACCAGCGACACATCATGTGTCCGGTCGTAACTCGATGGGTATGCCTCACCATCATTTATACCCGGTATCTTCCGCATAGTTTTAGCCAATGTATAACTCACCCAACCCGTAATCTTCCCCTCTTGCTTTTTCGCCAGCACCTCAAGCCCATAAGAGTACCCTTTGCCATGTAAAAGCTCTGTTTCAAGGTCTTCATTCAGGAAAAGCTCTGCCCCGTCTTTGTAGTCAATCACATTTTGCATGCCTTTATAATAAACTTCGACAGAAGTCTCAACGGTATTATTTTTAAAATTCCTGAAATACCCCAATGCCACCTGGTCGGCAATCAGGGGCTTGATATATTTACTTGTTGGCAGCCAGATGTCAAGTGGCGTGGGCGAATTAGTATTGCTTATGAGGTGCAGGTTCTGTACCATCCTGTTGTAAGACGCTTTTATGGAACTTACCTTATCCAAAGAGTACCTGGCCGACAGGCGTGGCTCGAGGTTGATGTACGGGTTATCGATCCATTCGCCTTTACCATATTCTTTTACGCTAATAACCTCCTCACTATCAGGTGCATCAGGGTGAAGGTATTCCCTTACCTTACCTTCTCCTATTTGCTGGAAAAACGATAACCTGAAACCATATCTTATGATTAGTTTCCTGCCGGCCTTTTGTTCATTTGAGGCATAAATAGCATTCTCCAGCGCATTGTAATTGGTCAAAGTAATATTTTTGTAAAATGAACTTTTGCTGGTAGTAACATTCCCGGGGTCAAAATGATGGTAGATGAGATTTATTCCGAAGTTAACCTTGTTTTTAGAATTAAGGAACCAGGAAAATTCTTCTTTAATATTGAAATCCTTGATTTGCGAGTTCCATTCGAACTGGTCGGCACTATTTCCGGGCACACCCAGTTTATAATCGTATTTTGAATAAATAAGTGACGTATTAAAGAATAATTTGCTGCCAAAAATGTGGTTCCAGCGTAATGTCCCGGTAATGTTCCCCCATCGCATGTATATCGACTCCCCCAGTTTAAAGTAGTCGTCTCCTGTATAGCCTGAAATAAAAAAATGGTCGTTATTGCTGAACCTGATGTTTGTTTTAATATTCAGGTCGTAGAAATACAGTTTATTTTTCTGTAACGCCTCTATCCCTGCCAGCCTGCCAATAAAATCGGCATACGTACGGCGCCCCGAAATAATATAACTCCATTTATCTTTAACCACCGGCCCTTCAAGTGTCAGCCGGCTGGAAATATTGCCAATCCCTGCATTGCCATGGAACTCGTTCGTGTTCCCGTCTTTCATACGGATATCAACCACCGAAGATGCTTTACCCCCATATTTCGCAGGGATACCCCCTTTATAAACCTGGATATCCTTGATGGCATCGGAGTTAAAAACCGAAAAGAAACCCATTAGGTGAGAGGCATTGTATACCGGCGCTTCATCCAAAATCAGCAGGTTCTCGTCAGGGCCACCCCCGCGGACATACAACCCTGAACTCCCTTCTCCCCCGCTCTGGATACCAGGAAGTAATGTGATGGCTTTCAGCACATCGACTTCGCCCATGAATGCTGGTAGTTTTTTCACCAGTTTTACCGACACCTTTTCCATACTCATATCAATACTCTCTACATTGCGGTCTTTTCGTTCGCCCGACACAGTAACCTCTTCAATATGCTTGGTTTCTTCAACCATTAATATGGTTAACTGGCGGTTTTCATTCAATTCTAACCTAAATTCCTGTGTTTTGTACCCAATATATGAAAAGATCACATTGTAGGTGCCTTTGGGGACGGTGATGGAATAAAACCCGTAAGAGTTGGAAATGACACCCGTTGAAATTTCAGGGAAATAACAGTTGGCGGCAATCAGTGCTTCCCCGCTGGCTTTATCAATAATGTAGCCACTAAGGGCAACCATCTGCCCGGCCCCTGAAAAAGCGGTAGCAAGGAATAACAGCAGAGTATAGAATCGTTTCATTTAAACATTGTATTTAGTCTTCTTTGTTTCTTTTTCCTGGCTTTACAAAATTGGCAATGATACGGCAGCCTAAATTACAAGAAACGATGAATTGTGGAATTTCATCGGTAAGATAGCAATTGGAAATATTGCAGGAGTCCCTGCGGCATGGAATATTTGACATTAAGTATAAAATTTATTCGTTCTTTAACGCCAAAATTAACTTTTTATTTTTTAGTGATAACGATGTCAACAAAACAACCCAGATAAATCCATTTGCCAGGATAGCCAACACAATAGCCAAAATTGTATTTACTGAGATACCTGTGTTTGCTGATGTTAAACTTGGCAAAGTAGCTAAAATAGCTGCCAGCAAACCTATAAGAACCCCTGTTGACAACAAACCCGTATATTCCCTGGCAACCACGTTAAAAATTTTCCTGTCCGGGAATCCTACCGCTTTCATCAGGGCTATCTCATTTTTGCGTTCGAGCATGCTGCGGGCCAATACAATTGCCAAGCCGATTGTCCCCAAAGCAAGGCCCAATGCGCCTAAAGCTAAAAATATAGAGAGGTAGGTGTTTGTCACCGAATAAAATTCCGCCAGCCGTTGGGGTGCAGGGGCCATCTCCCAGCCATAGTCGCGGAAGTTAAGGTATAATTCTTTAGCTATCTTTTCACTCTTTTCAGGATCCCCGTCAATAAGGAAAACGGAAGAACCACTACTGGTCGGGAAATTTTCCAGGAAATGGTTATTCCCTATAATTACATACCCCTGGAAAATGGAAGGGTCCAGTCCCCCGATTAATTTAAGGCGCAATGTATCGCCCGTTTCATTCAGGTAATTCAACGTATCGCCGACCTTTTTCCCCAACCCCCATAGAATAACTGTCTGGTCGGCAATGGCAGGCACTACCCCCCCGTCCGGTTCCTGGTTTAACGATTGCCACGGCTTACCCTGCCCCTGTCCGGGCGGGCTTTTAACAAAGCTGAACCTGCCTTCCAATTCCCCGGGGTTTACCCCAAGTATGGTGGGGTTTGAAACCCTGTTGAGGTTCAGGCAACTGGCATCATCGCCTTCAACTTTACGTAGCTGTACAACAGAAAAATCTTCCGACAACCCCTCTTCTACCCTTTTTGCCTTATCATTCATATTGAAAGGTATGGGCATAGTTGTTTCTGCAAAGTAAAGGAAACCTCCTGTACCACTGGCCTTTTCATAGGCATCCGCAAACATATCCTGCCTGTTGGCACCTGTTGAAATAACCAAAAAAGTACCCAGGGCAAACAGTATAATGATAGTTAACGAACGGTTACGGTTCCTCACTGTATTACGGATACTTAAGCCCAAAATAGAAAGTTGAGGTGCCTTCCTCCCGGCCACATATTGTAAAATCCGGCCCGAAAACAGCAGTAATGAAAACAGCATCAACCCCCCTGACATAAAAAAGAGCGATGGATTCTGGCTATCACTAAAAATGAGTTGGGAAAAAACAATTATTATTGCTGAAAAGAGGGACAGGATAGCGGCTACCCATTTAACCCTTGCAACCCATTTCTTTTCTTCAGTAGTTATTTTCTTCTGAATATCGGCTGCCTGTTGCTTTAATTTTTTACGGATTGAAAAATTGATTACCAATATAGTTATTAAATTACTGATCAAAAAACCGGTAAAAAGTGTTTTTGGCAATAATTTTATTTCCAGGATATTGGTCCGCACAATATCGTACCACAGGCTGTTCAGGTAGTTAAAAACAATTTGGGTGTAAGAAACTGCCAATACCAGCCCGATCAAAGAACCGGCAATGGAAACAAAGGCCCCCTCGGCCAAAAAGATTGATTTCACCTGTTTCGAAGTAAATCCGAGTGTGCTTAATGTACCGATTTGTGAAAAGCGGGTTTCAAGGTTCAGTAAAAACAGTAGCCAGGCAAGCAAGATTGCAGCCACTAACAAAAAGAAACTTAACCCGATAAACAACTGGCTGAAATCAACCCCGTTTTGAGCGGCCAGCCTCCCTTCATCTTTCACAGCGGCAACTGAAAAGCCCAATGCCGATGGAGGTATCCCGGCGAAAATTTTTTCAAATTCAGCCTTATCAAATCCCCCTTTATCAAAGCGGATGGAGGTGTAATCCCCAAACCTGTTCGACCAGAGCCCCAATGCGGTTTTAATTGAAATAAATGCTTTGGGCGTACCCTTATATTCGTCCCAATAATCTTCATCCTTGCTTCTGACCTTCCCCAGGTCGATGGGCACGCCGGCTTCCCACTCGCTGCAATGCCCTGCATCTGACAGCCCCGGGAAAAAAGGCATTAATGTTTTGTCGGCATAACGGCTGTGCATACCAACCACTTTTTTTACCACAAATGGGGTAGTTTCTTCTTTCAACTGCCGTAAAGGGCCAATAACAAAATATTTCAAACGAAGCGTATCGCCTGTTTTAGCACCCAGGTCATCAGACAGCCATTGGTTAATAATTATTCCGTCAGGACTGAGTTCGTTTTCCGAAACCGTTGAAACAAACGAATAGGGGGCCTCTTTTTTTTCTCCCGGGCCATTGCCTTTTTCAATCCCGTTCACAAAATATGTCAGAACCCCTCTTGCCCCCGGCAATGCCCCATACGCTTCATACACCCGGTTCTCAATAAACACCCTTTCCGACAGCACTTCTACTTCACCGGCTACCCCTGCCTGCCTGAAAATAAGATTCGCATCGCCCGGCTTCCAGTGTTTTTGTAGCAACGATTGAATTTCCGCACTATTTACCCCCCCGGCAATCAGGAGTTTGTTTGCCTTACGCTCAAAACCCATCAGTCTGTTCAGATGCCGGATAGGCATGAATACATTGAAAGGTGCAGTTTGTGAATTTTTTAACGAAAACCTGCCCAGCTCATCTTTCGTGGCAATAGCCTTTACCGTGATATTCACAGCCACGCTTGATTCTTCATCCGAAACAAAAGGTGCATTCAGAGGTATCAGCCTGGCTTTTTTAATCCGAAGCAGAATGTTATCGCCGGCACTAACGCTAAGGCGGGCGGCAAGGTTTTCACTAATAACGGCCTCATTACGTTTCAACCCCGAATAAATATTTGTTTGTGCAATTTTTTCAAAAGAATTATCTATTCCGATAACCTGGACACGGTTAGCCCTATGTGCCCCTCCACCGGTAAGCGCAACTGCTTCTGAAATAAGGGCAGGGGCAATCTCCAGCCTTGAGCTGTTTTCCATATCCTGCGCCAGGCCCTGCCTGAAATAGCGGCCGGCTGTTGAAACAACATAGGCCGTCCGGCCCAGCCGTAAATTGGTGATTTGCTCAAGGCTAAAGGTAATGGAATCGCCTATAATCAAACCGCCCGTTAAAACCGCAGTGCTGATCGCCACTCCCAAGGCAACCAGTAAATTAGCTTTCAGGTAGTGGAGGAAACTTTTTATTATAAACTGGAAACGGGTCATATAATTTAGTTCAATTATGGAAATCTCCGAGATTCTATAAACATTTGTACTCTTCTGATTACTATAGTGTTATGCCATCAGGATAAAACACCATTTTTTAAATAATATACCTTATCCATTTTGCCGGCAAGAACCTGCGAGTGGGTTACCACAATCATTGTAACTGCTTCTTCATTGCTTAATGAAATCAGCAACTCCGTTAAATTCTCTGCATTCTCTTCATCTAAAGCCCCGGTGGGTTCATCGGCTAAAAGCAGCTGCGGCCTGTTGATCAATGCCCTGACCACGGCTGTCCGCTGGCATTCGCCCCCCGACAACCCGGATGGTTTCCGGTGGCGTTGCTCCCATATACCGACCCTTTTTAATAAATGCCCGGCCCACTCAATATCAACTTTATTTGCCTTCTTTTTAAATGAGATCGTGGGCAACAGGACATTTTCCCATAATGTACACTGTGGCAGTAAATGGTGCATCTGGAAAATAAATCCAAGCTCACTGTTCCTGAACATTGCAAGTTGCTTTGGCGAATAACCCTGCAACTCATTCCCCTTGAAAATAACCTCCCCTGAATCAGGCTTATCCAGGGCTCCGGCAATATTCAGCAATGTGGTTTTGCCCGATCCGCTTGGCCCGGCAATCGCCACCTTTTCCCCTTCTTCAACTGAAAGAGAAAGGCCTTTGATTACCGGGTGGTAATTGCTGCTGCCCTTATCACCATAGCCTTTTGATATTTTATTGAGTTGTAACAACATTATTTAAGATTTAGAAGATTATTCATTTTCAATTTACACATATTTTTCAGAAACCGCTTTATAAACCTGAATCATTTCTTCAGTATGTTTATTAATATCAAATTCCTCCTCAACCCCTTTCCTGGCCTTTTGGCTTAATTCCTTTAACAGTGCCCGGTTGCTTAACAATTCTTCAAATATTTTTGCCAACTGCACTGGCGTGTTGGGCGAATAAACCTTGCCCCCTTCCGACAGTTTTACAATTTCGGGGAAAGCACCCAAAGCAGGTTGGACTACCGGGGCTCCCGAAGCCATCGATTCCAGTAAATATATCCCGAATGCCTCGCCGTTGCGTACAGGTACCGAAATAAATGACACTTTCCTGAAAAACTCATGCCTCCCTTCTTTCTCAAAGTCTTCATGAAAATCGACCTGTTGCTCTAAACCTGCCTTCCGAATACGTGATTTTACCCCTTTTATATATTTTGTGTCGGCACCCGTAGAACCGCCTGTAACAACCAGTTGTACATCATCGAAACCAGGCTTTTGTTTTAACAGTATAAATGCATCAATTGCAATATCCAACCCGTTTTCGTAACACATCCGCGATATAAAACCTACCGCCCTTTTTTTTTCTGATGAATTTTGATAGGTATAATCTTTGGGGTCGACCCCTAAATGGATGGCATGGATTTTTTCTCCAGGAATCCTCATACGCTTTTTCATTGCACCGCCAAAATAATTACTTACCGCTATAAAAGCATCCACATCGGAGGCATTATCATGCATTAAATCCCAAATGTGCTTCCTGAAATTTTCGTGCATCACATCCACCCAGGCATCTTCATCCTGAAGCGAACATACAACAGGCACATTCAACTTTTCTTTTATCCGTTTAACCAGCCCAAGTAATAAAGCATTCGATATATGGATAACATCCGGCTTGCAGTGTTCCTCAATCCAGTCGGCCATTCGCCCCAATTCCTCTTTTTGTTTACCGTCTTCTCCCAACAGCATCGATACGGTCATCTCTTCCAACCCTCTGGCATTGGTTGAGCCGGCCATTGATGCGGCAAACTTCATTAAAGGTTTTGAATTGAGGAAATTATCGAACCACTTCGGGGCTTTACGGAAAATCGGGTAAAGCTGTTTAAGGTAGATACTTATAGCACCATAAAAAACCGGTATATCGGTTATGTCGTGTTCATCGGCAAACAGGGGCAGGTACATTGGTATTTTCACTACCTGGTGCCCCTGCCTGCGAAGGGCATCAACAAATTTACTGTCGCGAAGGCAGTTGCCGCAATAGAATGTGCCTCCTGAGCCCGGTATTATCTGTACAATATTCATATTCCACGTTTTCACCACAAAGGCGCAAATTACAGGTAACCTACCCGATAGCTCCACGGCTGTGTGCCTTTATTTTAATCACCAAAACAATAAACAGAGCCATCAAAGCCACCGACAATAATTTTCCCATCGGCTACAGCAGGGTTACTGATGACAGCACTACCAAGTTCATAGGCCCACAATAAAGCCCCGTCTTCTAAACCCAAAAGAGACAGGTCGCCCCGGGTATTTGCCACCAATACTTTATCCCCAATAATAACTGCTGAAGCATCTACTTTTTTCCCAGTATTGAATTTCCAAAGCAAATTGCCGTTGTTTTTATCAAAGCAATAGATAAATTTATCGTTGTTGCCAATAACTACCCTGTTGCCTTTTAATGCAGGCGAGGCAATAAACGGCAGGTGGGTATTTTCCTGTTCCCATTGCCAGTCAATTTTCCCGGCAACCATATCAATGCGTGAAAAGCGGCCTTCGTAATCGCCAATATACGCCATATTCCCTTCAACTGTTACAGAACCGGCTACATAGGTTGACACATTGACTTTTGCGTGTAAACTCCCTGTTTTGATGTCGACAATGTGTAAAAACCCATCGCAACCACCAAAAACCGCTTTCCCGTCAATGCAGGCTGCCGCGCCATTCACAAAATTATCCGATTCGTATTTCCACCGGGCCTTCCCGGTTTCTGCATCCACGCAATGAAGGAAATAATCATAGCTGCCAACAATGATACTTGTCGTTGTGCCGTCCTTCCAGAAATTAGGTGAACCGCTGATCTGGTTATCTGTTTTGTAAAGCCATTTTTCTTCTCCGGTATTCAAATCCAACGCATAAAGGCTACCGTCTAAATTCCCTACGAATACTGTTTTGTCGACAACAATTGCAGGGGCTTCAACAACATTCCCGGTGTCGAACTTCCACCGTAACCCTCCTTTCATATTAAGGCAATATACTATCCCATCGGTTGAACCAATTATAATAGACCCCTTGCTCACCACAGGTGCCGCTTTAATATTATCACCCGTGGTGTAGGTCCATAATAACTCGGGCTTACCAGGTATTTTTGCATGCGAAACGCCTGTTAGTTGTTGGTTCCCCCTGAAAATATTCCAGTCATAATTAGTTTGGGGAAAAGAATTGAATCCCAATATGGTTATTGTTATTATGGATAATATTTGTTTCATTTCAAGAGTATAAAACTAACCTATTTCATCGATATTGCCCCTGTCGGGCAGCCTTCCACCACAATTTTTGCAGTTTTTGTAAGGCCCTTTTTAAGCTCTTCGTTGAAGGGAACCCCAACAACCACGTCAAACCCCCTGCCAATGAATGTAAACCCGAATTTTTCGCCATGCTTCTCAGTTAAGCGCACACAAATACCACATTTAATACATTTTTGCGATTCATAAATAACCATATCATGGTTGATGTGCTTAACCACCCTCTTCCGCTCCCCAAACGAGAACCTGCGCTGGTTTGCCTTGTATTCATCTGAAAAATCCCGGAGCTTACAATTATCTATTTTACGGCAGTCGCAATGCAGGCACCGGAGAGCCTCTTTTTTTACTTCGTCAACCGAGAACCCTTTGCCTATGCCCTCTTTAGGATGGAATCGCCTGCCTGGGACAGACTCTTTCAGGTATTCGGCAAATTCATCCTTAATTAACCTGCCAAACCTTGAATTAAAGGTTCCCGGCTCACCTTTGACCGTTTTCCCACTAAGGAACTGGTCGACAGAAAAAGCGGCTTCTTTCCCTTGCCCAACCGAACGTACAGCAAGCCGTGACGGCCTCAGGGCATTACCAACAGCAAAAATACCTTCCTCTGATGTTTCATAAGTATTTTTATTCACCCTGACACCTTTTTCAGTTGTGTCCAACCCCCATTTTTTCATGGCTCCGCTTAAATTACCGGTAGCCAAAACAACCGCATCATATTCTTCCCTGACGGCAGCAAACCTCCCAGCATCAATATCTTCATTCAGATTCAGCCTAACCCCAAGGCTTAAAATATTGTTGATTTCCCTGTCTAAAACACTACCCGGCAGTTTGCCGTCAGCTATTCCTGTCCGCAACAGCCCTCCCGGATACCCTTCTTTTTCAAAAATAGTACAGGAGTAACCACGCAATTGCAGATTGAATGCAGCAGCTAACCCGGCAGGGCCGGAACCTATAACAGCAACTTTTTTCCCGTTCAGGGGTTGGATTTCCAAACTTTTAAAAACAGCTTCGTAGGCTTCATCGCCGACAAACCGTTTCAACAAACAGATAGAAACAGCTTCATCAATTGATTTCCTGCGGCAGGCACCTTCGCACGGGGCGGGGCAAATACGCCCCAGTACCGATGGCAATGCTATATCCTGCATTACAACCTGCAACGACTCCCTGAATTTCCCTTCAGCAATAAGCCTGTTCATTTGTGGTATGCCCATGTGGGCAGGGCAGGCGGTCTGGCATGGTGCTTCGCAATCGCCTACGTGTTCGCTCAACAACAGTTCCAGGGCTGTTTTCCTACCTTCATAAATTTCATCATCTAAAGTAATAACCTCCATCCCCTCGGTTGCCTTAACGGAACAGGAAGGGAAAAGCTTCCCGGTGGAGGCATCTTTTACCAGGCAAACCATACACGAGGTATAATGTTCCAATTCTTCGTGCCAGCACATTGCAGGGATATTCTCACCTGCCTGCTTCGCAGCACTCATCACCGATACACCTTTTGAAACCTGTACCTCTTTATTATTTATTTTGATATTAATCATAATCCCACTTTTACCACCGGGGCGTTATGCCCTGCCCTCTGAGCCTTTACGGTTAATAAATTACGTCACATCAATTGCATCTTCAGGGCAAACCTGCCTGCATGCATCACATTTAATACATAGCCCGGTATCTATTTCATGTTTTTCGTGCGGCTTAAATGCGATGGCGTCAACCGGGCATTTCTGTGCGCATAGTGTACAACCGATACACTTTTCATTTACCGAGTAGGTTATCAGTTCGGTACACTTCCCCGTTGAGCAAACGCCATTCAGATGTGCCTCATATTCTTCCCTGAAATATTTTAAAGATGAAAGGATTGGGTTTGGTGCTGTTTTCCCCAGTCCGCAAAGGCTGCCAATTTTTGTCCACCCGGCCAGTTTCTCCAACTCTTCGAGGTCGCCTTTTTTACCTTTCCCGGTGCAAAGGTTATTCAGGATATCCAGCATCCGCCGTGTCCCAACCCTACAGAATGTACATTTCCCACACGATTCGTTTTGAGTGAATGAAAGGAAGAAACGGGCAATATCGACCATACAGTCAGTATCGTCCAAAACAACCAGCCCCCCGGAGCCCATCATTGCCCCCAGTTTGTTCAGCGACTCAAAATCAATGGGGGTATGGGATAAATGTGCAGGGATACAACCTCCTGAAGGGCCGCCAATCTGGACAGCTTTAAATTTCCGCCCGCCTGCTATGCCACCGCCAATTTCTTCAACTACCTGTTTGATGGTAATCCCCATGGGAACCTCTATTAATCCGCCCCGTGCCACTTTCCCGGCAAGGGCAAACACTTTTGTCCCCTTACTTTTTTCTGTCCCGATCCGGTTAAACTTACCGGAGCCATTCCTTATGATATACGAAACCTGTGCAAACGTTTCGGTATTATTTACCAGTGTAGGCCGGCTCCACAACCCTTTTACCGCCGGGAATGGCGGCCGGATATGCGGAAACCCCCTGTTGCCTTCGATAGATTTGATCAGGGCTGTTTCTTCCCCACATACAAAAGCCCCCGCACCTTCGGCAATGGAAATATCAAAGCTGAAGCCCGAGCCTAAAATATTTTGCCCTAAAAACCCCTCCTCGCGGCATATACTTAATGCTTCGCGGATGCGCTTCACTGCCAATGGGTATTCGGCACGGATATAAAAATACCCTTCTTTTGCACCAACAGCATAGGCAGCGATAATTACCCCTTCAATAATCCGGTAAGGGTATGATTCCAGCAACATCCTGTCCATAAAAGCGCCGGGGTCGCCTTCGTCACCATTGCACACCAGGTACTTTAAGACATTCTTTTGCCTGGCTACCAGCTCCCATTTTACCCCTGTCGGGAAACCGGCTCCTCCCCTCCCCCTGATACCACTCTTTTTTATTTCATCGATTACCTGCCCCGGCTTTAACCCGTTAAGGGCTTTTTTTAGGGCTTTGAAACCCAGCCGCTGCTTATATTCCTCAATATCAAGCGGATTAATCACCCCCCTGTACTCGGTAGCCACCGGGACCTGTTTCCCCAAAAATGAGGAGACGTGTTTTTCTCTAACATTCAACTCATAGCGTTGAATACCTTCCCATTTGCTGTCGGTTTGAATTGTTTCGGCAGTATTCAGCAGTTTATTTTTTAATCGTGTAAGAATATTTGGGGCATTGAAATGGTTTTCGATTATATCTTTTACATCCTGTGGTTTTACTTTTGCATATAAAGTCGCCTCTTTATCATTGGGTACTATTTCAACCAACGGCACCTGATGGCACATCCCCACGCACCCCACACTTTTTAATTTCACCTGAATCCCGCTCCCGCTGACCGTTTCTTCAATTGCCTCACGTATCTCCCCGCTTCCACTGGCAACGCAACAAGAGCCCAGCCCTATACGTATCTCACCCTTTATTTGCGAACCATCGGCCTTACGAAACAGGTTTTTTACTTTGGTATTTTTTTGCTTCTCAAAATCATCAATTAATTCACCAACCTGGTCGGAAGCAATATGCCCGTAAGTGATATTATCAATCTGGACAACAGGTGCTAAGGTACAACATCCCAGGCAGCTCACTTTTTCAAGGGTATACTTCCCCGATTTTTCCGTATCCTGCCCTTCCCCCAGTTTCATTTGCCTGCGGAATGCATCATATACAAGCATAGCGCCTTTTACATGGCAGGCTGTTCCAACACATACTTTAATCATGTGGTCGCCAACCGGGTGAAGGCGGAATTGTGAATAAAAGCTGGCCACCCCGATAATATCAGCCGGTTTTATCTCAGTTGCCTCACTAATCCGTTTTAAGGCTTCTTCAGGTAAAAAATTATATTTATCCTGAATAGACTGAAGAATAGGGATCAGGGACTTTTTAGCCGTCCCTTTCTCCCGGATTATATTGTCAATTACCTGAAAATCAATTTCCATATTTTATTCCCCAAAACAATACAAGTATTCTTTACCCCGTATATAGATACGCCCATCCGAGAATGCGGGTGTTGCATACCCTTCTTCACCCAGTAAGGGCTCCCCTACTACTTTTGCTTCCCTGCTTAGTTCCAGGATATGCATTACCCCATCCGTATCGAGGGCAAAGACTTTATTATCGGCAATAACCGGCGAGGCATAAAACCCTGCATTGTATTCCTCTTCCCAGAGTTTGTCGCCTGTTACAGCATCGTAACAAACAAACACGCCATAACTGGTTGCAATAAATAGTAAACCATTGGCAACCACAGGGCTGGCCACCTCCGGCATGTATTCATCCTCTTCCCATTTGATGCTTCCGTCAACAGGGTTTATCGCGGCCAGCCGGGCATATTCATTGGCGGCATAAACCAACCCGCCTCCAAATGCAGGCGATGGGCCAACTTCACCCATCATACAATCAACGGCCCACAGCTCTTTCCCATTATCTATATCGTAACCGGCAACTATCGGGTCGGCAGATAAAACCAGTTGCATTTTGCCGCTTATTTCTGCCAGTACCGGGCTCGCCCACGAAATTTTTGACGACCGCCTGGTTTCCCATACAGTTTTACCCGACAGGGTATTCAGAGCCAAAACCTTCCCTCCTTTATTTGTGTCGTACTGCACAAAAACCTTATCCTTCCAACATATCAATGATGACGAGTGCCCGTAATGGTTATCAGGCACACCCAGGTTGCGTGCCCACACCCTGTTCCCGTCCATATCGAAACTAATGATATCGCCTGTGGCAAAAATTGCATAAACACGTTGCCCGTCAGTAGTTAATGTAGGTGCCGACAAACCTGTGTCGTCTGTTACTTTTGGTGGTTTAGCCGGCGACCCGGGAATATTATCTACGGGTTTCGACCAAAGCATCTTCCCCGAATTTTTATCGAAGCAATAAACTTCCCTAATTTGTGCATCGCTGCCCGTAAGGAAGGCCTTATCCCCCCATATTACAGGTGAATTATAACCCTGCCTGGGCGTTTCGGCTTTCCATAGCATATTTCTCCCAGTTGCCCCGTCCCAGTCGACCGGAATATTTTTCATGAAACTAACCCCGTTCCCAAATGGCCCGCGGAAACCGCTGTGGTTGGCTTTTATCTGGCCTGGACCCGGAAAATCTACCGTTTTGCTTTTTTGAACAGGACTCTTTTCTTCAACACCCCCTTTAGTTTTATTTGCTATGACAACCTCACCCCCTTTCAGTGCCACGTCAGTTGTTGGCCGGGCTTCCTCAGCCGGGGACTCCTGGCTAACCGATTCTTTATTCTCAGCTAATTGCCCGGAATCCCCCCTCCCTACTTCAATTACCTCAATCTCTTCGGGTTGGGCTTCTCCTGAGGCTTCAGCACTTACACTTTCCGAAGAGTATACTTTTAGATAGTCGACAGTCATATATGAAGCGGCCAAAGCCAGTATAAGGACTCCTGCCCCAGCTATTATTATCCATTTCTGAGACATCAGCCTGGCTACAGTTTCATTTTCTACCTGTTGTCCGAGTTCTTCAATCCTGGCTTTTACGGAATAATAGTACCGTAAAGCAATGGCAAAAACAATTGCCCCGAAAAGGAGCAGGTAGGCTCCTGTTTTCACCTGCCACTGGCTGTTAAAATAGGCTTTCCTTGCCAACAGGTCAAGGTTACGCATCTCCTGCTTTAATGCATCATTCTGTGGCTCCTGGCTCAACCGTTCAACCAAAGCCTCCAGGGCTTTACTTTCCAATGGCTCATTCCTTGAAACCTGCCAGAAATTCAATGATAAAAGCATTGCTACAACAATGCAGAAAGCTCCTGCCGTTATAACAATAGTTTGCGAAAACTGTAATTTACCTCTTTTGTCCATCAAACAATTTATTTATCTGTCAACAGGGCAATAATCCATACACCGCCCACAACTATAACAATCTCCCCTGTTGGGTTGATAATCTTCTTTTTTCCTGTATACCACCTGGTTTAACAATGTCAGGGCAATCACCAAGCCAATAAACCCGCCAAGCAACCAGCCTCCGATATAAAACTCATTGCGGATAACCTTCGCTTCATCCACCAATACCTTCAGCGGCTTCCCTGAAGCCATAAAGGTCTGGACATCAATATTATCAGGGTCATTCTTCAACTCAGGGTGGGCAATCAATAACTCAGCCAGGTATACATTGGGATTGGCTTTCGACAAAAATGTATGCGACTTTGAACCGATAAACCCTCCTGCAACAACCCACACCGGGATCAGGATGGCATAAACCAAAAATTTACGCACATTACTTTTTGTCGACCCGGCCTCTTTCTCATTAGTTGGGAAATCAATGGCATCGAACGGGCACGAGTTGGTGCATAATTTACATTGGATACATTTTGAAGGGGTAATGGACAAATGCCATTTTGAAAACATTGACATCCACTTCAACAGCACGCCATAGGGGCATAAAAACCTGCAATACGGACGTGCGACAAACATGCCCATTAGCAAAAAACTGATGCCAAGGACTACCATGTGAAACTCGGCATCCATACGGAATATCCCAATAAACGGGTCGTAACGGCAGATAATAAAATCGGTGCCGGTAGCTGCATAAAGTATGGCAAGCCCGAGGTATATAAACGGGAATAACCCTAATACCTTGCGCAACCAGCGAGGTAATGAGATAGGATTGATGATTACCAGGTCCTGGATAGCACCCAACGGGCAGGCTCCTGCACAGAACACCCTCCCAAAAAAAAGAGAATAGATTATTGGCAACAGGAAAAAGAACAATGTGGAAACAGACATGGCGTAAGCCGGGTCGGCAAATGCCAGGGCTACATTCTGAATAGCGCCAATTGAACAAATACACCCATTACGGTAAAACCCAAAATAGGCAACCGAGAATACCGACAACCATAAAATGCCCTGCCTCGACCTCTTTTTAATAGCCAGGTACGATGCCAGCGACAAAGCTGCAATTAAAACTATTACATCAAAAAATTCCATTCCTGCGGCCCGGGGTTCAGGGGTTACAGGCGATGGCTGTACATAACCATTTTCAAACTCAGGCTTGGGGAACCGTTGTTGCCCTGAAGAAGCCCAGGTAAAAAACAAGAGTGTGAAAGTGAACGATATGTAGATTAGTTTTTTTATCATTTTAATGTATTTCTGTAGAGGTGTAATATGCTACGTTTTGCCCCCTTTTGAGAAATCCCCTTTTACTTTGTAAGCATCGCCGGCTTTTACCCTCTTTATGGCATGGGAAGGGCATACCCGGGCAATGGAACACTCGTTGCAATTGAGGCAGATATTATGTATAATCTGCAAGTGTAACGAGCCATTGCCAAACGAAGTGCATCCTTTAACACACTTTGCACAGCCAATACATAAATCTTCGTCTATGACATACTCAAAATAAGGCTTTTCGATATACCTCCGCTGGATAGCAGCCGTTGGGCAAAGCTGGTTCTCGGCTGCCGTAGACAGCTTATTTGCATCGGGTTTGAAATAACCGCCGCAGAGATTGCAGTAACCGCATAAATCGTAAGCATGGATACACCTGACTGCTGACTGCGACATCACACAATTGGTAGCACACCGCCCACACTGAGTACACTCAAAAGGGTCGATCTGCCAAACCCACTCGTCTTTGGTAACGTGCTTTAACGACAAAGCCCCCAATCCTCCTACAACCAATCCGAGCGACATCCGCATCCCGCTTTGGATAAATTCCCTCCTGTTTTTAGCTTTCTTCCCCATCTCCTCTTTGTTTATCGGCCTGTGGTAATGTGCATTTCGAGAATTGATTACAACCCCTGCAAACAGGGAGGACGACACACTCCGGGTCTTTCTCTATTCTCTTATTTAAAGCCAAAAAACCTGTGACCAGGCCAATGATGGCTAACAATAACCACCTTCCGCTACTATGTATAAATTCTTTCCTGTCCATTTTCCATTGTTTTAGTCATGTTACTATTCGGGTAAAGCCCTGTCCGGTTCAAATAACCTAATCATCTTCTTGTCAAAATCCAGGGCATAAATATTCCCTGATCCATCAACTGTTATATCCGGGGCATGGCCATCATCTTTAAATTTATCAGGGGGGGCAACAACGCCTAATAACTCACCTGAAGGTTTATAAACTTTTATCCTGACCATCCCTTTTTCACTGGTTACAAATGAGCCATCAGGCAGAAAGGCATAGTGGGCAGGGTTGCAACATCCGCTGAACCCCTCAATTTTCATGCTCGAATTCTCCCAGTACGCCCGAAGGTTCCCATCGTAAGTATAATTTTCAAATGCGTGGTTTCCGGGATTGACAACCCACAGCTCCCCATCATTATTAACGGCTAAGTCGAAATACGGGCTGGGGATAATAAACCCATGTAATACATCGTCGCTTGTTTTCCCTTCAAATTCATTCAATTTTTTGCCATTGGTCGAATACCTGTAAACTTTACGGTTTCCGGCATCAGCAATAAAAATATTGCCATCCCATACTGCCAATGAAGTAATGACCGACTTTTCGCTGAATGGCTCCCATACCTTACCGGGCTCCCCGGCCATGTTGTAAACAGCCAAATACTTCTTAAACCCTATAAAAATCGTATCATTTGCAACTTCAATACATTCGGGGGCATCAGGAAGGGCTATTTCAGAAACCAGTGCCCCATTGGTTTTAATAATTTGCAGCAAACTATCGCCAACAACAAACAAATGCCCGTCCTTATAAGTAATCCCCGCCGGCCTGTCGAATTTAATTTTGAGGTCTTTTGTTTCTTTATACAAAATCAATGCAGGGTCAACTTTCTTAAACTCACTAACATCGTACAAGAAAGGATTCTCCCCCTGCTTACCAGGCTTTGTAGAAGTAAAATCTGCCACTATTACAACGACAATTACTACCGCTAAGATTATCAGAAATATTATTATGCCCTTATTTTTCATTTTACCGAATATAATTTAATTTTGCCACAAGGCAACTATAACCGCATATCGACACACACCATCCTTTTAGAATCCCTGAGTACCAGGTAACCATCGGCAATAGCCAAAGGCGCCCAGGCATCGTGGGCATCTTCAATTATTTTCACCTGCCCAACCTGGATATACTTTTTCGTACTTGGGCGGATGACCGTTAAAACCGCATCATCGCTAAGAACGAAAAATTTATTATCTGCAATGAAGTACGGGCCTAAACCAAAACGGGCCTCTTTACCACTCGACCAGATAATCTTCTTAGTATCAGAAGGGTCGACACAAACGAGCTGATTCCTCAGTGCCCCCCCATCTTTGGGCATAATCCCAAACAAATGCCCGCTTAAATAAACAGGTGTCTGTTGTTCGCAGGCCAACCCCTGTTTAGGAGAGTATTCATCCAACACCTCCACGCTAAAGGCCCCATTATTTTCAGATAATTGAACGACCATTGACCCTGCTCCGTAACCGGCTGTTAAAAAAATCCTGCCATCGGGCATGCAAACCGGCGAAGGAGCTATCACCGAATGAGTCCAGGCCGGTGCTTCCCATAGTACCTTGCCGGCATCAGGCCCATCGGCAGCAATTCCGCATAACCCGCCAATGGCACTGTATACATACATTTTCCTCCCGCCAAACTCAAAAGGCATAATTGACGAATGCGACATTTTCCATTCCTTTGGGTTTGGAGTCTTCCAGGCTATCTCCCCGGTTTCACAATCAACCGCAATCATTAATGCATCGCCACCCGTTGCAATAATGGCTTTACCATTGTCAATCAGGGGGCATTGCCCCGTATACCAAAAAGGCACCTCGGAATGGTAATCTTTTTCAACATCGATGCCCCACTTGAAATTACCATTTTCACGTTCGACACACATAACATGGCTGCGCGGCCCTATGGTGACTATATATTTATCGGTCACTGCCGGGACAGTGCGCGACATACCGTGGTTACGCTTGACACTTACGTTGTACCAGCGCCGCCAAAGTTCAACCCCATCTACCAACGAGAAGCAGCGAAGCATATCGGCCCTGTTTGCTTCGTCATAGTCGAGCAGGTAAACCAACCCTTTGTATATGGCTGCCCCCGAGTGGCCTTCGCCTAAATCAAGCGACCACAATATATCCGGCCCTTCTGCGCCGAATTTCTCTTTTAACTTGATCGGTGATTTTGAAATATTATCAAATTCACTTCCCCTGAACCTGGGCCAGGTTTCATTTAATTTCTTGTATTCACTGGAAAATAATTTAAAATGCTCTCCTATAATAATGTTTTCAACAATGGTATCGCCCTCCCCCTGGTTGTCGAGCCCGGGCAGACTCTCGGTAAATTCATCTGTAGGGTCATTGTTTAACCACCAAAATAAAAAAACAACCCCAGTCAGGACTAATATAATCTGGACTATATTCCTTATTTGTTTCTGCTCCACTTATGCTTTCACATTAAAAACCATTACAACTTCACCATGCCTGATAAATAATTTCCCATCATATATTGCCGGATGTGCCCAATGCGGGCCTTTACCTTCATTAATCTTAAAACTACTGATAACCCTGAACTCTTCCGGTGTTGGTTCAACCAATGCCAGGTTGCCCGTTTTTTCTTCGTAACAATACAAAAGCCCGTCGGCACTAATAATCGACCCTTTATTAAACCACTTTGTTTCCCAGTTTACTCTCCCGGTATCCCAATCAAGCGACACCCAGTTGCCCCTGCTATTATTCAACCAGTTGGAACCATATATATTCCCATCGACTAATACAACGCCACCATGGTGTGTGTCAAGGGTATCGTTCTTCCACTTTAGCGAAACAGATTTACAATCATCAGCCATGGACAGCATAACTGCATAATGGTTGTACCCGCTGGTAACAAATATTTCATTATCCCGGTAAAGAGGGAGGTTCGTGTTTGTACCTTTCCCAAAGCTACCCGGATGGAACCTTTCCAGGTTATAATTCCAAAGTACATCGCCTGAATCAGCATTAATTGCTATCAGGTCGTTTGCCGTTTGAGCTAATATAATCTTTAATTGCCCTTTATTTATTAAAATTGAAGAAGCGTATGCCATAGGGCCACCTAAACTTTTTGTTTTCCATAGCAATTCCCCATTATTTTTATCCAATGCAATAACCGAGGTTAGCTCCCCGCCTGTGGTATAAATCACTGCTTTACCTGTTAGCAGTACCGATTCGGCAATGCCCCAGGTGAGGTATTCCCCCTGATAGTCTTTAA
>UOEP01000088.1_pt1 | contig 38394 bp, 26 predicted proteins | sample 1989931 | NCBI WGS metagenome assembly UOEP01 (sample SAMEA4712198, study PRJEB27164) | hydrothermal vent metagenome | biome: marine basaltic hydrothermal vent biome; feature: marine hydrothermal vent; material: mineral | place: Pacific Ocean | collected 2011-06-14/2011-07-23 | depth 1691 m
TTACCGTGGCAATGCTGCGGGGGGTGACCTGAAATACACCATTACAGCCAATGTTTCGCATTATAAAAATGAGATAAAAAAGCTTGACGGTGAAGACAAACCATTTTACAGAGGCCGTTCGGAACGCCAAATGATGTATACGGCTTATAATGTAGGTACGTCATTCCCCGAATTCTACGGATATAAAGTAGAAGGGATATTCCAGACTCAGGCTGAAGCTGATGCATGGCCAACAGCTTTTGGTGCTGATGGTACTTACAATGAGCCGGGACGATTTAAGTATGCGGATATAAATAACGATGGCGTAATTGATGGTGACGACCGTACCTGGATTGGCAGCCCGCACCCTGATTTTACATCAGGCTTAACCTTTGACCTGGAGTATAAGAACTGGGATTTGACAGCATTCTTCTATACCAGCTATGGGAATGAGATCATGAATTATGTACGCCGCTGGACCGATTACACCAACTTCCAGGGTAACCGTAGTAAAGACAGGCTATACAAATCATGGGGCAGCCCCTACCTGAGCAACAATGCTGATGCGAAACTTGCTAAAGCTGAGAAGTTGAACGATAAAGGTAACCAGCAACCATCATCCCACTTTGTTGAAGATGGCTCATTCCTTCGTATGAAAAATTTACAGATAGGCTACAGTTTACCCGACAGGGCATTGCAAAAGATTGGGTTCAAAAGAGTCCGTCTTTACCTGCAGGCAACCAACCTCTTCACTATTACCAAATATAGCGGGCTTGATCCGGAAATCAATGCCGGTGGCGTTGCTATGGGCATAGACCGTGGCGCATGGCCAACTCCAAAGCAAATATTATTTGGTGTTAACGTTGGACTTTAGTGGAACAAATTAATCATATAACAAATAAAGAATATTAGATATGAAAAAAATAATAATATTAACTTTCAGTATTTTATTGGCTTTCAGTTATGCTTGCCAGGAAAGTTTTATGGAGAAAAAACCACTTGGTGTTGCTTCTAAAAGTGTATTCTATAATGAAAAGGGTGTAAATGCACTGCTTACCGGTGCTTACGCCTTATTAGATGGAGCCGGAGCCGGTGGCTGGGGAGGTTCTTATGCCTGGGCTGGTTCTGTTACTAATTGGGTTTGGGGAAGTGTTGCCTCTGATGATGCTTACAAAGGGACCTCTGCTTCCGACCAGGCAACCATTAACCCGATTGAACGGTATGAAGCACTTCCTTCAAATGGTTATGTTTCAGGTAAATGGATAGCTAATTACGATGGTGTCTCACGGTGCAATGATGTATTGAGTGCACTCGCACAAACTATTGAAGATGGGAATATTGATGCCGAGGCAGCTACTCAGGTCGAAGCCCAGGCTAAATTCTTAAGGGCATGGTTACACTTCGAACTAAAAAGGGTTTTCAATAATATCCCTTATATTACCGAAACTGTTGAGGATGCGGCGAAAGTTCCAAATACAGTTGATGCCTGGCCTTTGATTGAGGCTGATATGGAATTTGCCGTTAACAACCTGCCTCCATCACAGGCACAGGTTGGCCGGCCAACGAAATATGCAGCCATGGCTGTCCTTGCAAGGATACACTTATTCCAAAAGGATTATTCTGCTGCAAAGGTTTTGCTGGATAATATTATAAATAGTGGCAAATACTCATTAATGGAATCATACCATGATAATTATAAAATTAGTACGAATAACAATGCTGAATCTATCTTTGAGATTCAATATGTTGTAAACGATGGGACACCTGACTCATTCAACGGTGGCTATGGCGACTGTTTGAATTTCCCTCATGGTGGCGATATTGGTACATGTTGTGGATTCCATCAACCTTCGCAAAACCTGGTTAATGCATTTAAAGTTGACGATAATGGTTTACCGTTGTTCGATACATTTAACGATACAAATTTAGCTAATGACCAGGGGATTGCTTCTTCCGATGAATTTGTCCCGGACGACCATCTTGTAGACCCGCGTTTAGACTGGACTGTTGGGCGCCGTGGCATACCTTACCTGGATTGGGGGATTATGCGTGGTGCCGATTGGATCCGTGAACAACCAAACGGTGGCCCTTACCTGTTTAAAAAGAACATGTTCTACAAATCGGAAAAAGGTTCTTTATCAACAACAACCGGTTGGGCAACGGGCGTAAATGCCAATAACTACAGGGTTTACCGATATGCCCATGTACTGTTATGGAGGGCTGAATGTGCCGTTGAAGAAAATGACCTGGCAAAAGCTCTTGAATTAGTAAATATGATTCGTGCACGTGCTGCAAAAGATGTTGTTATGGGTTATGTTACTGATTACACGATGGCTCCCGGCGACCATGTATTTGCTACTCAGGAGGCAGCCGGTAATTATGACCCTTCTGTCCCGGCAGCTAATTACCTTGTAAAAGAGTATCCTTCATTCCCAAGTCAGGAGTATGCCCGCCAGGCAGTACGCTGGGAGTTACGCCTGGAATTTGGAATGGAAGGACAACGCTTTTTCGACCTTGTACGTTGGGGGATCGCCTCTGAAACACTAAATGACTATATTGCTAAGGATGTACAGTTTAGGAGTTTCCTTACAGGTGCTTCTTTTGATGCAGGGAAAGATGAATACTGGCCAATTCCTCAAAGCCAGATTGACCAGCAAAATGGCGAAGAGGAAATTTTAAAACAAAATCCTGGTTACTAAATCTGGTTTTTATAATAGAATGTAAAGAGGGGGGCAGGAATGCCCCTCTTTTTTTTTGCAGGTTCGGAGGATTATTTAAATTTGTTATGGTGAGGTAAGTAATTGCTTTAATTATTATATCAATCATGGAAGTTTCAAATATTCTTTATTCAGTTTGCGAAACAACTAATTTCAGTGTATGTTTACTATTTCTTTGGTAAGTATCACATTTTCAGAATTGATGGTGCAATTGACTGAACATACCGATGACCAGGTACTCTGGAAAAATATTAAAGCGGGGGGGGAACCCTATTTTAATCTGCTTTTTAAAAGGTATTACTCTGATCTATATTATTATGGAATCAAAATTATCCCTATCCCTGATTTTGTAAAAGAGTGTATCCAGGAAGTTTTTATACGTATTTGGGAAACCCGCAAAAGCCTTGGGGATGTGAAAAATATAAAATCATACCTGATTGTTTCCATTAGGCGGATGATCCTTTCAAAAAAAAAAGATGTAAAAGAAAAACAGGCTATTGAAATTGGGCAGATCGAGAATTACCCTTTCCTATTCATCGAGAATGAATTTGTAAAGCAGGAAGAAATCTCGGATGAGGTGCGCCATGTACTATTATCTGCGATAAACTCTTTGACCATAAAACAGCGTGAATTGGTCATGTTATTTTTTTACCATGGTTTATCCTATACCGAAATATCCCAGGTAATTGGGGTAAACCTTCAATCGGTTCGTAACCTTATGCATCGCACCTTAACAAAATTACGAAAATCGGTTGGCAAAAAAATCACTAAACCAATGAGTAATCTGGTGTTTTTCCTTTTTTCTTCGGCAATAGTAAAAAAATAATTGAAAATATGAGTATGCTTTTGGTGTTTTTCTCTCTGTAATAGTAAATCATTTATTGATTACTAAATGGAAAGGCCAAAAGACATATCTATACTGTTAACGGATAAAACATTTCAAAAGATACTTTCTGATTGGCATGAATTGAGCGAGGGAAAAAAGGTGGAGGTATTTAAGGAATACCAAGTCTCCCAAGAAGATATTGAAGTTCTGCACCGATTGTGGTTAGGGCTTGAATTTAAGCCGTTTAAACAGCCTGAAATTGAAGTAGAAAATGCATTGAATGAGACAGTTTGGAAATTGGCAGAGAAAAACATTTCTCGTGTTGCACAAAAGCCTTTGAGGAAATTGTTTGAAAACTTCGCAAGGATTGCTGCCGTGTTGATCCTTCCAATCTTGACATTTAGTATTTACCTCTATTTTCAGAACAATAACCCAACAATAATAAATGTTACACCTCAACTAGTTACCATACATGCTCAGCCTGGCACAAAAACAAGCTTTTTGTTGCCCGATGGAAGCAAGGTATGGTTAAATGCGGGAAGTGAATTAACGTACCCTAGTTATTTTAATGGGAAAAGCAGGGATATATCCCTCTCCGGAGAAGCTTATTTCGAAGTAGTAAAGAATGAGAAAATTCCGATGGTTGTTTCTGCACTGGGGGTTGAGGTAAAGGTATATGGTACTATATTTAATATATATGCGTATCCTTCCGAGTCATATGTTAAAACCACATTGGTTGAAGGGTCTGTTTCATTATCATCTTCGATAGGAAAATTTAATGGTGAAGAAGAATTTTTTATTGAACCGGGACAAACAGTTACCTTTTTCAAAGATACAAAAGAGTTAACAGTTCAAAATGAGGACACATTTACACACACAGCTTGGAAAGATGGTATCCTGGTATTTAGGAATAATACCTTTGCTGAAGTCCTTACGCGGTTATCAAGGAGGTATAATGTAGATATTGAGTTAAAGGACCTCTCTCTTTCTTCTATTCATTTAGATGCCAAATTTAGGGATGAGGATATCAATCAGGTATTAAGATTATTGTCTTATACAGCATCATTTAAATATTATTACGAAAAATTAAAAAAATTACCTGACGGGACATATGCAAAAAGTAAGATTTATATTGAAAAAAGATAATGACAAAATAATTTGCCTATGAGATAAAAATAACTGCAGGAGGAAGTCGCATCTTCCCCCTGCATAATTTGATTTAATTAATCTATGTATAACTAATTAATCTATACAAAAGTATGAAAAAAAATGTAGTTTATGATTTGGGTGGTATGAATATATGCCTCCTGGTAAAAATTTTGTTGAAAATGAAATTGACTTTCCTGTTAATACTGCTAAGTGTTGTGCAATTACTTGCTTTTAATGGCTATTCTCAATCAACACGTTTAACAGTTAACCTTGAAAATGTCAGAGTTGAAAAGGTACTGCTAGAAATCGAAGAACAAAGTAACCTGTTTTTTATTTATAATCGTGAGGCTGTTGATGTTAACCGGAAGGTAAATGTTTCATACTCTAACATGGGAATTACAGAAATCCTTGAAGACCTTTTCAAAGATACTGATGTGACCTTTGAAATATTAGAGTCACATATTGTTTTAAAAAGTAAATCGGGGCAGAATGATCGTAAAAAAATAACCGGAGTAGTAACCGATGTATATAATAAGCCATTGCCTGGTGTTTCTGTGATTGTTAAGGGGACAACAATTGGTATTACAACAAATGTAGATGGAAAATATTCACTTGACAATGTCCCCGGTAATTCGACCCTTGTTTTTTCATTTGTTGGGATGAAACCACAGGAAATTTCTGTGGCAGGTAAAACAATTATTAATGTTGTATTGGAAGAAAAGACAATTGGGATTGAAGAAGTGGTCGCTGTAGGTTACGGTGTACAAAAAAAGGTTAACCTAACAGGAGCCGTTGATGTAATTGATAACAAGCAAATTGAAAATCGCCAGTCTCCAACAGTATCTCAGTTGTTGCAAGGGCAATCACCCGGTTTAACTTTTTCAATCGGAAGTTATGGTTTTCAACCTGGTGCCCAAATGGAAATTAATATTCGTGGTATCGGGTCATTGAACGGCGGATCTCCTTATGTTTTGATCGATGGAATACCGGGCGATATGGATCGATTAAATCCCGATGACATCAAGTCGATCTCAGTCTTAAAGGATGCTGCTGCTTCAGCGATTTACGGGGCACGTGCACCATACGGGGTTATTTTAATAACAACCAAATCGGGTGCAGAAAATGAAAAAATTAATGTAACATACTCTGGTAGCGTTTCGGTAGCTACCCCTCAGAATTTGCCCGAGATGTTGAATTCTGCAACACATGCGCGTGTTATTAACGAAGCTGGTGCTAATAGGGGGGGGCGCCCCTTCAAAGACGAGATCATTGATAGGATGTACGCATACATTAATGGCGATATTGATTATTTAAGGCAGTTTACTGTACCCGATGCTATTTATTTTGAAACCATGCCACGAAGCAATGGTACTTGGGGGTTTAATCAATATGGTAATGCTAACTACGATTGGTTTGATGAGTATTACGGTAGTGCTATTAACCAAAAACATAATATTTCGCTTAAAGGAGGGACACAAGCCACATCCTATTATTTCTCAGCTGGGTACCTGAGCCAAGAAAGTGTTTTAAATTATGGGGAAGACACATTTGAGCGCATGAATGTTATGGGGAAAATTAATACGGCTATTTCCGATTGGTGGGATTTTAATTACCAGGTTCGTTTTATGAAAAGTAACAGGGTGATCCCTAATATGGATAATCAGGGGTCTTACGACCTTATTTTTCACCAAATTGCCCGGACTATGCCAATGAATGCAAAATATGATGGCTATGGGAATATAATGATCCAGTCTAAAATACCTTGGGTAAACGATGCTGGTACTGATAACATTGAAACAACTGAAAACTGGCATACGTTTGCAACTGAGATCCGCCCTTTGAAAGGATGGAAAATCAATGCAGACTTTGCCTATAAGTCGGTTGATTATTTTCGATCCGATCAGGAACTTACTGTTTATGACCATTTGGTTGACCAAAGCCTGATTATAAGTGGTAATACGAATCCAAGTAGCATCCAGCAATTCCATCAAAGTAATAACTATTGGACAACCAATATTTATACATCATACGAATTAAGCATAAACGATTTGCATAATTTCACAATCTTAGGTGGAACTCAATATGAGGTGAATAATGGGCGGTCATTAAATGCCATAAAGAATAATTTAATAGTACCTGATGTGCTTTCGCTGCAAACGGCAACCGGTGAAGCAAGTGTAACAGAAGGCTTGACACATTGGGCAACACAAGGTTACTTTGGAAGGTTGTCGTATAACTATAATGAAAAATATTTGGCTGAAGCAAATATCCGCCGGGATGGTACATCACGTTTCCGCGATGGGAAACGTTGGGGGATTTTTCCATCGGTTTCGATTGGTTGGAATATAAACAAAGAGAGGTTCTGGTCATCTATTGAGAAATATATAAATGCCTTAAAGATAAGAGGGTCATGGGGCGCTTTGGGTAATCAGAATGTTGCTTCATACCAGGATCTTGAGTTAATCCCACTTCACTCAAGTCCGCTTAACTGGATATTTAACTTTGGGCAAACCAGGCCTGTTGGTTACACTGGTACACCAGCCTTGGTTAGCCCCGATTTATCATGGGAAACAGTAACAACCAAAAACCTCGGTGTGAATATGGCTTTCTTAGATAGCAGGTTGCAGGCAGATTTTGACCTGTTTGAAAGAAATACAACAAATATGATTGGACCTGCATTGGCACAGCCTGGAGTTCTAGGAGCTTCATTACCACGAGAGAATAATGCCACCCTTAGGACAAGGGGATGGGAATTTGCATTAAAATGGAAACAAACCATAAGTAATGATTTTTCATATTTTGTAGATATTAATTTATATGATAGCAAATCGGTTGTAACCAAATATTTGAATCCAACAGGAATCTTATCCAACTGGTATGCTGGAAAGGAACAAGGCGAGATTTGGGGGTATACAGCCCATGACCTTTATAGGACACAGGAAGAAGTGGACAAATATGTGGAAGCTGTTGATTTATCATACCTTTGGGGTGGAATATGGCGTCCTGGTGATTTGAAATATGAAGATATTACCGGTGATGGTGTTGTTGATAATGGCTCGAATACATTGGGTGACCATGGTGATCTGTCAATCATTGGAAACAGTACTCCTCATTACCAGTTTGGTGTTTCGGCAGGGCTGACATTTAAGAACTTCGATTTCTCAATGATTTGGAAAGGAATCGCAAAAAGGGATATCTTTTTTAGTGGCAACGATAATATTTTCTGGGGTTTCAGGAACTGGAACCAGTCGTCATTATTCCCGAACCATTTAGACTATTTCCGTGACCAGCCGGGTGATAAATACACCGGTTTGTACGAAGGTGATGAAAATATCAATATAGATGCATACTGGCCAAGGCCTTATATTCATAATGGAGAGAACAATAAGAACAGGATTCCCTCAACCCGTTACCTGCAAAATGCTGCGTATGCCAGATTACAAAATGTTCAGTTGGGATACAATTTGCCAAGGAATATTTTGTCAAAACTTCACCTTCAGAAACTCAGGATTTACGCTTCGGGAGAAAATCTATTAACTATTTCAAAACTTCCTAAAGGGATTGACCCGGTCGCTGTTAGCAGCAGATGGGGTGCTGGGAAAACGTATGGAGCAGATAGGATAGTATCTTTAGGTTTAATTATTACTTATTAATGTTTGTTAAATTAATAATATTATGAAGATTTTAAAATATATATTACTGATATCAATAATTGTATTGATAGGATCATGTCAGGAGGATTTTCTCAATCGTCCACCACTTGATAAGATAGGCACAGAAAGTTATTGGAAAACAGCAGGTGATTTGGAGAATTATGTTTTGCAATTTTATCCTAAACTTCCGTCACACGGAAGTGGAGCTGGAATGCCAAGGGAAGACGCTAATTCCGATAATATGATTTTGGCTGTTGCAAACAGCGTAATGAATGGAGAAAGGGCACCCACTCCCGGTAATTGGATAGGAGATTGGGAAGAGATCAGAAGTATCAATATTTTCTTTGATAACTATCAAAACGTTGAAGCCGGTTTAAATACATATCAACATTACCTTGGCGAAGCACACTTTTTCAGGGCATGGTTTTATTTTAACCTTGTAAAAAAATATGGTGACGTTCCATGGTATTCAAGTGCGTTGTATCCAGGATCAGAAGAACTAATGAAAGCTAGGGATCCAAGGACACTGGTTATTGATAATATTTTATCTGATATCGACAATGCAATTCAATATCTTGATACAAGGGCTGATATTGGCAATGCACGTTTAAATAAAGAAGCTGCATTGGCATTTAAAACACGGGTAGCACTATTTGAAGGAACCTGGCAAAAATACCACGCAGGAACCCCGTTTGCTACACAAGGGGCAAACCCGGATAAATACTTCCAAGCATGTGTGGCTGCCGCTGAAGAGTTAATGGGCGGGTCTTATACAAAAGGACTATACAGCAATTATTATGAACTCTTCGGGTTGGATAATATGTCATCGGTCAGAGAAGTATTGCTTTACAGAGTTGCTAATTCAAGTGAATCGATGGGCAATAATGTTCAATTTTATACAACACGTCGGACAAATCAAATGTCAATTACCTGGGAACTTATTACTTCATACCTCAATAAAGATGGTGTTCCGTATGATTACCTAGAGTTAGCCGCAATGGCTAAGGGGAATGCATTTTTGGCTCAGATTGCAGCAGATTGTGATCCTCGCTTAAAAGCAACCGTTTGGATCCCTGGTGATTTGAGGGTAGCGAGTGCGAATGAAACGTTTGATAAGCCATTTATTGACCGGGGAGGTGAGGAGTTATGTGCCACCGGCTTCCAAGTGAAAAAATTTTCAAATCCATATTCTTCGGGTGCAGGCAAAGACTGGGGCGGAAATAGTGAGACCGGTTACATCCTCTTTAGGTATGCTGAAGTTCTTTTGAATTATGCTGAAGCAAAATACGAACTTGATGGAACTGTGGCAACAACACAATTAAACCTCTTACGTGCCAGAGTTAGGATGCCAAACTTTACTGTTAATCCGCAATCTGCCGATTTGAATCCTGTTGATTACGGTTATTCGATAAGTGATGAGTTATATGAAATTCGCCGTGAAAGAAGGGTGGAACTTGCATTGGAAGGACTTCGCCAGGAGGACTATCAACGTTGGGCTGCGCATAATTTATTTGCCGGGAAAAGACCTTTGGGCTATCCTTTTGATCCTGCTGAATTCCCGTCCTATAATCCTCCGCTTGATACAAACGGTTTAATTGATTATTATAAAAATCAATTGCCTGATGGCTACCAGTTTAGGTCAGGCCAGGATTATCTGGATGATATACCTCAGGATGAGTTAACATTAAATCCGAATTTGATACAAAATCCAGGTTGGTAAAAAAAATAAATATTTTTTGCACAGATATGTTTAAAATTGGGAAGGGGTACCAATTTTGGTATCCCTTCATATTAATACTCCAAGATATGAAGAATTTATATGTATTTATTGTGTTCCTGATACTCCCGACTTTTACAAACTGCCAGGAAAAACAGCCTCATATCATTTTTATAATGACCGACCAGCAACGTGCCGATGCACTTGGGTGTATGGGAAACGGTGCGGTTATTACCCCAAATATTGATAAGATTGCCGAAAACGGTGTGATGTTTATCAATGGTTATTCATCTGTTCCCAGTTGTACGCCAGCCCGTTCGGGACTATTAACAGGTTTGTCGCCCTGGCATCATGGGATGTTGGGCTATGGCAGGGTTGCCCGGAAATATAAATATGAGATGCCACGGATGCTGCGCGAAGCAGGGTACTATACTTTTGGAATTGGAAAAATGCACTGGTTCCCACAAAAAGCATTACATGGTTTTCATGGGACATTAACCGATGAGAGTGGGCGTGTTGAACAGGATGGTTGCATTAGCGATTACCACGATTGGTTTAAACTACATGCACCGGGGCAGGATCCCGACCGCACCGGAATTGGTTGGAACGAACACCGGGCAGGTGTTTACCAACTCGATGAAAAACTGCACCCTACTTACTGGACAGGGAGAACTGCTGTTGAGTTGATTGAAAATTATAACCTCGATAAACCTCTTTTTCTGAAGGTTTCGTTTGCCAGGCCCCACAGTCCTTACGACCCGCCCCAACGTTATCTTAATATGTATAAAGATGCTAATATCCCAAAGCCTTTTATCGGGGACTGGTGTCAGGTATTTGATACGGATACTGGTGGGAAAAGTGCCGCTTTCGGGAATTTTGGGGAAGAGTATGCTATTAACAGCCGCCGCTATTATTACGCCAATATTACCTTTATCGATGATATGGTTGGGGAAATTATTGATGCTTTAAAAGAAAAAGGAATGTACGATGATGCAATTATCTGTTTTACATCTGATCATGGCGATATGCTGGGCGACCACTATCACTGGCGCAAAACTTATGCTTACGAAGGATCGGCAAATATTCCCTATTTATTGCAATGGCCCGATTGGTTGAGTGGTGAATTAAAAAAGGGTTCAGTTTTGGAGAATCCGACTGAATTACGCGACTTCCTCCCTACTTTCCTCGATGCTGCTGGAGTTCAAATACCGGAAGATATGGATGGGAAGTCGTTACTCGGATTGGTAAAGAACCCTAATGCAAGCTGGCGTGAATATATCGACTTGGAACATGCAACCACCTATAGCAAAGAAAATTACTGGGCAGCATTAACCAATGGTACATGGAAATACATCTGGTTCTTTAGGACAGGGAAAGAGCAACTGTTCAATTTAAAGGACGATCCGGGTGAAACGACAGACCTCGCAGGGAAACCGGATTTTAATGCTGAACTCTTAAAATGGAGGAAACGCATGGTAAGCCATTTGGAGGAACGGGGAGAAGGTTTTGTGAAGGACGGTAAATTGGTGGTGCGGGAAAAGACATTACTTTATAGCCCCAATTTCCCTGAAGATAAACGTACGGTGCAACAACTGGTCAATGACTGGAAGAATATATATAAAGGGTTTAATTAGCAATAATCAAAATTAACCTAATGAATATTATTGTATTCAATGGAGCAGGTTAAATCAAAATATCCATTGCTCGAAAAAATGAGGATTGTTTACGGTACTGCGATGGTTGAAGAGATGCCTGTAGATTATCAATGGGAATAATCAGGTAGCTAATTTAATATGTACACCCAGCCGGGCTTCCATATTAAAACTGGTAGGATTTGCGAGGGCAAACTCCCGAAGATTAGCGTAAGTCGGTCAATTACCAGTATTGGCTTCATCAAACGAATCGCCTCGGGCATTTTGGAACTCGGAATGAATGCTATAAATTAGCTTTTTTATTGGCAACACTTTAATATGAAAAGAGCTCACCGTGAAAATGCAGAGCCTACCTGGGAATTTTTCAACCTACAGGAGGACTTGCATGAGTTGCTGAATGTGTATAACAATCCGAGATACACGTGAGTTATTTTAGAAATGAAAACAGAGTTAATAAAGTTGCGAAAGGAGATTGGAGATAAAGGAGAACAGTTTCCCGTGATGAAGGAAATGATTAAATATAATTAATACATGAAAGCTAAACTATTAATTCCTATAATATGTGTACTGGCTATGCAGGCTGGTTGCCAGGTAAAAGAAAAACCGGTTAAAAAACCAAATATCCTGTTTATAATGACCGATGACCACTCTTACCAAACTTTGAGTGCTTACAGTAATAAGTTAATTGAAACCCCTAATTTGGACAGGATAGCTAATGAAGGTGTGATTTTTAAAAACAGTTTTGTTGGCAACTCTATTTGTGCCCCTAGCCGGGCTACACTTCTTACGGGAAAACATACCCATAAAAATGGTCAAATAAACAATGTAGTTACTTTTGATGGTTCGCAATTGACATTCCCAAAGTTGTTGCAGCGAGCGGGCTATCAAACAGCACTTATTGGCAAGTGGCATCTGAAAAGTGACCCGACAGGTTTCGATTACTGGAATATTTTACCCGGGCAGGGGCAGTACTACAACCCTGATTTTATTGAAATGGGAGAAAAAAAACAGTTTGAAGGGTATTGTACAACACTGATAACCGATTTTGCATTGAGCTGGTTGGATAACAGGGATCCGGGAAAACCGTTTTGCCTGTTGCTCCATCACAAAGCATCCCACCGGACCTGGCAGCCTGACACGCTCAATTTTGCTGAATTCGAAAATAAAACCTATCCCGTACCCGATAACTTTTTTGATAATTATAAAGGCCGCCGGGCGGCTGCCGAACAGAAACTTAGTATTCGCGCAACCGACATGGATATTCAATACGACCTGAAAATGGAGGATGACCAAGGGAGGATTCATTCTCGCTTCCCGTGGATGAAGCACACCAGCCGGATGAATGAAGCACAAAAAAGAGCATGGGAAAACCACTATAAACCCATCACCAAAGATTTCCTTGAGCAAAATTTGCAAGGCGATGATTTGGCTCTTTGGAAATATCAGCGTTATATGCGCGATTACCTGGCCTGCATCCGTTCGGTTGATGAAAATGTGGGGCGTGTGTTAGATTATCTCGAAAAAAATGGTTTGGCTGAAAATACCCTTGTAGTTTATACCTCAGACCAAGGGTTTTATATGGGCGAGCATGGCTGGTTCGACAAGCGGTTTATGTACGAGCAGTCGTTACGCACTCCACTTTTAATGCACCTTCCCAAAGGCTATTCAAAAAAGGGGGAAGTTACCGAGTTGGTGCAAAATATCGATTATGCACCCACATTCCTCGATTTTGCAGGAGTTGAAATACCACCTGAAATGCAGGGGGAATCATTAAAGCCTATCCTTTCAGAAGAAAAAAATATTGAGTGGAGAAAGGGGATTTATTATCATTATTATGAATTCCCGAACGAGCATGCTGTAAAACGTCATTACGGAATAAGGACTGATCGTTATAAACTTATCCATTTTTATAACGATATTGAGGAATGGGAACTGTATGATTTGCAATCTGATCCAGATGAAATGAACAACTTGATACATTCTGAAAAATATACCGCGTTAATCGACAGTTTAAAAACCGAATTAATTAAATTACAGGAGTTATATGACGATACGGATCGTTCTACATATTAAATACCGATAAATCTAATTAAATGAAATTTAAAAATTCTGGAATTAAATTATTTACTGCAACTTTAGGGGCGGCTTTATTGTTGGGGTGCACCCAAAATCAAAAGAAAGGACAAATCACACCTCCAAATATTATTTACATCCTTGCCGATGACCTGGGTTATGCCGAGGTTGGTTGCTACGGGCAGGAAAAAATTGAGACTCCAAACATTGATGCCCTGGCAACCAATGGAATGCGATTTACACAACATTATGCAGGGGCTCCGGTTTGCGCCCCCTCGCGCTGTGTATTATTAACCGGCAAGCATTTGGGTCATGCCCAAATCAGGGGGAATGATGAGTGGGCTTCGCGCGGCGCAGTATGGGATTTTGAGGCTGTGGCAAAAGACCCGGGCCTGGAAGGGCAGCGGCCTTTGAAACCGGGGACAAAAACCATTGGGCGGCTGTTGCAAAGTGCCGGGTACAAAACCGCAATTGTTGGTAAGTGGGGGCTGGGTGCCCCGTTAACCGAAGGAATCCCAAATAAACAGGGGTTCGACTTTTTTTACGGTTACAACTGCCAGCGGCAGGCGCATACCTATTTCCCAGTTCACCTATGGAAAGATACAGCAAAAGTCCTGCTGAATAATAAAATGGTGCCTCCACGGATTAAACTTCCGGATGGTGCCGATTTGTATGCCCCGGGGACTTATGCCGACTTTTGGTTAACCGATTATTCTCCCGAATTAATGCAAAATGAAGTCATAAATTTTATTAAAGAGAGCAAGGGCCAACCCTTTTTTATGTATTATGCCAGTCCCATCCCACATAATCCGTTGCAAGCCCCCAAACGCTGGGTAGATTATTATGTCGAGAAATTTGGCGATGAAGAACCCTATGACGGAAGCCGTGGGTATTTCCCTCACCGTTACCCACATGCCTGTTATGCTGCAATGGTTTCATACATGGATGAGCAAGTGGGGGAGATTATGGCAACATTAAAAGAATTGGGGTTATACGAGAACACCATAATCATGTTTACAAGCGATAATGGGCCAACTTACAGTGGTGGTGCCGACTCGCCCTGGTTCGACAGTGCCATGCCATTTAAAAGCGAACGTGGCAGGGGGAAAGGGTTTGTCTATGAAGGCGGTATACGTGTACCAATGATTGCCCAGTGGCCCGGGAAAATTAAAGCCGGTTCGGAAACCGGCCTTATTTCAGCTTTTTACGATGTGCTTCCCACAGTTTGCGATATTGCAGGAGTTGAAGCACCCGGCGATATTGACGGGATAAGCTTCCTTCCAACCCTGCTTGGGGAAGAAGGCCAGGGGAGACATGAATTCCTATACTGGGAGTTCCCTGCATACCAGGGGCAACAGGCTGTCAGGATGGGCAAATGGAAAGCAATCAGGAAAGATATTTTTAAGGGTAATAAAACACTTGAACTTTATAACCTTGACGAAGATATCAGTGAACAAAATGATGTGGCTGCCGATAATCCTGCGATTGTGAAAAAAATTGAGGCGATTATGGGACAAGAGCATACCCCTGCCGAAATTGAACGGTTTAAAATCAAAGAACTTGGCGATTAAGCTAATTAAACAAAATACTTTTCTTACTTTTAATATCTACTAAAATCTGAAAAAACATAAAAGTATGGATGGGAAAACTAAAGCCATAGTGGCACACATTACGTTAATTGGCTGGGTTATAGCATTTATCATTAACAGTAGTGATAAAGATGAATTTGCCAGCTATTATATTCGGCAAACACTCGGGATATTTCTTTTAGGTATTGTATTGGCCTGGATCCCGTTTATCAAGGTAGTTGCCTGGATTATCGTATTTATTTTTTGGATTCTAAGTTTAGTTGGTTCAATACAGGGCGAGAAAAAGGAGACGCCTTTTGTTGGGCAATATTTCCAGGACTGGTTTAAAGCTTTATGAAGTTGACTAAACTGCTTTAAAAAGGGGAAACAAAAATGTTTCCCCTTTTTGTTTTAATAACATTTCTTTTCTTTGTACTCTTTTTATTGATAATTATGAAAATATTCAGGATTCCGATTATTATTATTATTTTATTGTCGGCAATGTTTTTTGCCTCTTATGCGAAAAAGAAGCCACGCTTACTTTCTGATGAGGAATTGAAGGGGCAGGAGGTTTATTTTTCAGTTGAGGAAGCCCTGTTAAATAAAAGGTCGGCATATATTTTAAACCTTGACCGGCAAAGGTTAAAATCACTTCCTGATAAGTTGAATAAACTTACAAGGTTACAAGTCGTTTACCTTAGGAATAATCAGCTAAGTACAGTCGATTTGCAGGTATTCAGGCTACCCAACCTGCAAAGGTTGTATTTGCAGGGCAATCAGATAGAGGCATTGCCTGGCGAGATTGGGAATCTTCAGGAATTGGTTGAACTAAACCTGATTGGCAATAAGTTAAAAACGTTACCCGGGCAAATTGGGGATTGCCACAAGCTACAAATAATAAAACTGGGTGAAAACCAACTGGAATCAATCCCCGATGGGATAGGTAAGTTAACTAAGTTGAAGAAATTGGATTTGTTTTCCAACCACCTTAAGTGCCTTCCTGAAAGTTTTGGGCAGCTTACCCAACTCAGGGAACTGGACCTGGACTGGAACCAATTGGAAGGGCTGCCAGATAGTTTTGGGAATCTGCGTCAAATGGAAGTACTGAAGCTTGAACGGAATAAGTTAAAACGGTTGCCCGAAAGTTTTTCCAATTTAACCAAAATCTCTATGGTCAAACTTAATGACAACACCCTGGAGGGGCTGCCACAGGGGTTTGGGAATTTAAGTTTACTAAAGGAATTGGACCTTAACCACAATAGGCTGACACAGTTGCCGGCATCTATCGGGGAAATGGATGCCCTTATATCACTTGATGTATCGAAAAACCGGTTGGCAGGATTGCCGCCGGAGCTGTCCCGGTTGACAAACCTGGAGTCGCTAAATGCCCGTGAAAACAGGATTGCAAAAATTGAGGGCGATGTAGTTAACCTTCCTGAACTGAGGCAATTAGATTTGAGTATCAATAAGATTACGTTGTTTAACCCAAACACTAATCTTCTTGGCAACCTTGAATTGCTTGACCTTGAAATGAACAAACTCACAAAAATAGGGATTAACTTCCGTGACCTAAAACACCTGAGAACCCTTAACCTAAGCCGGAATAATTTTTCAGGCCTTTCAGAAAATATCACTTTGGCAACCAACCTGGAGGAGCTGTATATGGAAGACAATTCGCTTGAAACGATGAGTAAAAGAATCGACCGGCTTAAAAAATTGCAAGTCCTGGATTTAAGTTCGAATAAGTTCCTTTTAATCCCACTTTCCATTGGGAATATTGAATCACTCAGGGAGTTAAATGTCTCCCGGAACCTTTTCTACAGTTGGCATGTAAAGCAAATCCGGGATAAAATCCGTGTAAGGTCACTTATCCTTTAAAAATAAATAAAATATGATTTTGCTTTTTTAATATCCAACCTTCACCTTATCTTTCTCAAAAGATGCTGTCATTTCCTTCATTTTTCCGGGCCTTTCTGCTGCAAGGTTATTTATTTCAGTAGGGTCGTCCTTCAGGTTATACAATTCCCATTCTTCCCCATTCAGCCTCACAATTTTCCAGTCGCCTTGTTTGAACATGCGGAAATTATCGGTAAAACCTGAAATAAAGAATTCAGGTTCTTTCCTGGTGCCTCCTGTAAGGATGGGCATCAGCGAACTTCCATGGAGTGTTTGATACCGGGTAGTATCAGGAGTCTCCGGGTAAACTATCCCGGCAGCTTCAAGGATGGTTGGGAAAATGTCAACAATATGTGCTTGCTGGTGTGTAATGGTTCCGCTTTTTATTTTTTTTGGCCAGCGCATGATAAAATGCGTACGTGTACCCCCTTCGTGCCCGTATTGCTTGAAGTAGCGGAAAGGAGTATTCCCGGCATTTGCCCATGCAGCACAAAGGGTTCGGAAACCTCTAGGGTCGCCCGGAGCAAACTTAAAGTCACGGTTGCTGTCGTAGGGGCACGACCCATTGTCGGACAAAAAGATTACAATGGTATTTTCTGCCAACCCTTCGGCGTCAATCTTATCCAATATCCTGCCAATATTTTGATCCATGCGGTCGACCATGGCTGCAAATACCGACATTTCAAGGTCCAGCTTATCTTTTTCCTGTTCTGCCAGCCCTTCCCAGGGGCGGTACAATGGTATTTTTGCCCGGATTTCTTCATCTCCGGCAGGATGCCCCCTGAATTTATTAATGTTTGAGCTTGGCGGGCTTAACTGAGCGGTTTCGGGTATCAGCCCTATTTTTTTCAGCCGCCCTATCCTTTCCTGCCTTATTTTATCCCACCCTTTTTTGTATTTCCCCCGGTACCTGGCAATATCCTCCGGACGTGCCTGCAATGGGTAATGGGCTGCCCCGTAACCCAGGTATAAAAAGAAAGGCTGCTTTTCCCGGATTGGTTTTTCCAGCCAGCGCAAGGCATTATCCGTTAAAGCATCGGTTTTGAAGAAGGGCTCTTTCTCATGGTAGATTTCCGGGACTCCCACTTTTTTACCATTCAGGATAAACGGGTTGGCAAATTTACCCGATGGCGGCTCAAAATATTCATTCATAGCCCTGAAGGTAAGCGACCGGTCGAAAATATTGTTTGCATAAGCATGGCTTGGCACCCACTCAGAAAAATGTTCTTTCCCGGAATGGATGGTATAATACCCGGCATTTTTTAATATCTGTGCAAAATTTACAGCACTGCCTCCTCCCCGGTAAAGCCCTGTAAATAATGAAGCCCTGGATGTACCACATTTCGACATGTTATAAAATGTTGAGAAACGGATACCTTCGTTGGCCAAACGGTCAAGGTTCGGCGTATATATTTCCGACCCGTATGGGCTAATATCAGAATAACCAATGTCATCGCCTAAGATCAAGATGATATTCGGAGGTTGGCACTTTTCTTTTTGTTTACAACCATAGCCTGTTGCAACAGCTATTATCAGTACGCAGGCTAATATGCGATATGAGTATTTCATGTACCTTAAATATTTGCAGTTTATATGCACAAATGTAATAATTAATTTTGCCTTACATGGGGTTATAAGCCATCAAAACTTTTCTGCCAAAAAATAAATTATAAGCAGCTTTTTAGGTATAACATTGAAAATTATTATCTTCGTAGCGCAAAAATTCGAAGTAAAATCTGATATTATAAATTAGGAAATAAAATGGCCACATTACAAACAATTAGGAATCGTGCAGGGTTATTGATAGGAATCGTGATTTTTATGGCCCTGGTTGCATTTATTTTAGGAGACATGCTTCGTTCCGGGAGTTCAATGTTTCGAAAATCACAAATGGAAATTGCAGAAATAGATGGAGAATCAATACAATACCCTGATTTCCAGAAAAAAGTGGAAGAAATAGGGAATATGTATAAATTAAATAGTGGCCAGAGCCAGATAGACGAAAATACATGGGTTCAGATCAGGGAACAAGCCTGGCAGGGTATTGTGCGCGATGTGTTGATGAGCGATGTATACAAGGAGCTGGGATTGGAAGTAAGTGCCGATGAGCTTTACGATATGGTACAGGGAAGGAATATCCACCCGATTGTCCGGCAGATTTTCAGCAACCCCAATACCGGGCAAATTGACAGGGCGGCAATTGTAAGGTTCCTGAAGAACCTTGAAACCGGCGTATCCCCGGAACAAAGAAGCTACTGGCTTTACCTTGAAAAACAGATTACCGATGACCGTATGTTAACAAAATACAACAACCTGGTGCGGCAAGGGTTGTATATAACAACCGAAGAGGCTCAAAATACACTGGATGATAATAACCATCAGGTAAGCTTTGATTATATAGCCCTTAATTATTCAGCCGTCCCCGACAGTTCGGTTGAAGTTACAGGACGGGACCTGAAAAAATATTACAATGCCCACCTGAATGAGTACAAACAGGAAAGGACACGCCGTATTGAGTATATCACTTTCCCGGTTACTCCTTCGAAACAGGATGACCAGCATGCAAAGGAATGGATTGACGAAATAAAAGCCGACTTTACCGCTGCCGAAGATAATGCCCAGTTTGTGAATTCAAACTCCGATGTATCATTTGACCCTACCTGGAAAAAAGAAAGTGACCTGCCGGAAGATATAGCCAAATGGGTTTTTACTGAAGGTGCAAAAGAAAATGATGTGTATGGGCCATATTTTAGGGATGGCGCCTACAGGCTTGAGAAAGTAGTTAAGATTGCAATGATGCCCGACTCTGTTAAGGCCAGGCATATTTTATTACGTGTTGAAAAAGGGACAGGAATTGAAGCAAAAGAGGCATTGGCTGACAGCCTGAAAACTGCTATTGAGAATGGCAGCGATTTTGCAACTCTTGCAACCCGGTTTTCCGATGACACAGGCTCGGCACTTAAAGGTGGCGATTTGGGGTGGTTTAGCAGGAATCAAATGGTTAAGCCTTTCGAAGAGGCTGCTTTTAATGCGAAAGTCAAAGAAGTAACTATTGTTAAGTCGCAATATGGGATACATATTATCCAAACTACGAAAAGGGGAGTTGAGACACGCCAGGTACAGATTGCCTCACTCGTCCGAAAAGTTGTGCCAAGCGATGCAACATACCAGAAAGTATATACCGAAGCAAGCAAATTTGCAAGCGAAAATACCAACCTTGAAGAGTTTGATGCGGCAATAGCCGAAAAACACCTGACAAAAAAGGTTGCCATACTACACGAAAACGACCGCACAATAGCAGGGCTGGATAAGCCACGCAGCCTGATACGTGCTGCCTTTGAAGCAAAAGAAGGCGAATTAATTGCCGATAGCCGTGAGTCTACAATTTTTGAGTTAAGCGACAATTTTGTTATTGCAGCCCTTGTTGAAGCTAGTGAAGAAGGTGTTGCGCCTTTCGAAGATGTTAAAACACGGGTTGAACTGGCTGTAATAAAAGAAAAGAAAGGCGAGTTCCTGAAAGAAAAAGCTACTGCCGTACTTAACGGGAGCAATGATTTTGCAGTTATTGCACAAGAGTTGAATAGTGAAATAAAAACAGCCGAGAACCTGAACTTCAATTCGTTCTCCATCCCCGGCACAGGTGTTGAGCCAGCTCTTATCGGAACGGTTTCCGGACTGGGGGCTGATGAGGTATCCAAAGCAATTATTGGGAACAACGGGGTATATATTGCAAAAGTAACCGCTATAAACGAAGGTGTAAATACCGACCTGGTTGCCGAGCAAAACCGCCTTATGCAAAGTATGGGGTATAGGGCTAAATATGAGGCCTATAAAGCCCTGCAAAATTCTGTTGAGATTGTCGACAAGCGGTTTAAATTCTATTAATCAGCCGGGCAGGAGTGGCTTTTTAGGCAGAGCCTGTTACCTGCAACAGGTTTTTTTGTTACTTATCTAAAATAGTTAGCTGTACCAATTCTATTCTTGTATTGGATACTTTTAGCACTTTGAACCTGAAGTTTTGAATTTCGATGATTGTATTTATTTTCGGGATACTTTCGTAGTGGAACAGGATAAATCCGGCAAGGGTTTCAAATTCTTCGGCCTTGGGGAGCTTAAGGTCGTATTCTTCGTTCAGCTTATCAATCTCGAACCTGCCCGATAGGATAAACTCTTTGTCACTTATCCTTTTCTCAATAATATCGCTTGAATCGTGTTCGTCTTCAATATCCCCGAAAATCTCTTCCAGGATATCTTCACTGGTTACCATACCCGCTGTGCCTCCAAATTCGTCAACCACAATGGCAATGCTTCTGTGGTCTTTTATAAATGTCCTTAATAGTTTATTCGCAGGCATTGTTTCGGGGGCGAATAATACCTTCTTAATGTGCGGTTTTATTGATTCCGGATTATTGAAAATGATGGATGAATGCACGTAGCCGATAATGTTATCAATATTCCCTTCATAAAAGAGTATCCTGGAATAACCTGTTTCAATAAATTTTTGTTTCAGGTCGGCAATGCCGGCATTTACATCCAATACTTCAATTTCGGTACGGGGGATCATAACCTCACGAAGTTTTACCTTGGAGAAATCGAGTGCTTTCCTGAACAATTTCACAGATTGTTCAATGTTCTTGGTGTTTATTGTACTTCCACTTTCTGTTTGCCTGACAAAATAGTCAAGTTCGACCCTGCTGAAAACCGGGTTCTCCTTACCCTCTTCGATCTCGGTTTTAAAGAACCATTTAAGTAATATATTTGTAATGCTCATTGTAAACTGTGTGACGGGGTAGAAGATGAAATAAAACAGGAAAAGTGGGAATGTAAAAATATTGAGCAAAGTATTTGGGAAAGCCCTGAACAGCATTTTGGGGAGGAATTCGGCCAGGAACAGGATTATTAAGGTGGATATTATAGTTTGGATAAGCAGTACAAGTATCTCTGAGTCAACAAAGGACTCAACAGATGGCTGGATGAGCTTTGCAAAAGCGATACCATAAATTACCAGCGCAATATTGTTCCCAACCAACATCGTAGCTATATATTGCCCCGGTTTTTTAGTGACGATCTGAAGCATCCTTAAATTAAAAGGGCCAGATTGTTTGTCTAATTCAAGCCTTAGTTTATTTGCTGAAATAAAAGCAATTTCCATCCCGGAAAAAAAGCCTGATAAGATAACCGTTAAGAAGATTATCAGCATTAAGTTCATTTATGCAATGTCTGGTTTTTTATGTTTATTGGTTTTTGTACGTTAATTGCCGGTATATGTTCTTCCTTAAACTTATCTTCCGGTTCTTTTTTTTGATTCTTAGGCCTTGAATTACTTGCTTTAACATATATTGCCCCCTTTGGTTTCATAATCCTCCAGTTTTCGAGGTTTTGGTTTGAACGGAAGCCTACCCCTGTAATAATCTGGTCTTCCGTAATAATTTTTACAAATTTATCGGAGTATATCTTCCCTGCTTTCTCTTCCCAAACGAGGTACTCGGTTTTTAAGGTATCGCCCTGGGCATTAACAGCCACTACATTATTTTTAGCCTCCCATTTATTTTCTTTTACAAATTGCTTGGCATAGTCGGCTGTAATACTTGAAATAATATGATTGTTGTTATCGTATTTTTCCAGCAGCAACCCTTTTGGGAATTCAATGAACGATTTCCCGCCGTTATCAAACTGTTGGAGTAGGGGGGCTTTAAGGAAAAAACGTATTTTCCCTGAATCGATTGAAGTAGTCTCAAAATTTTCAGCCGTAACAACAGGCAGGTCTTCAGGCGAACTAAAAGCTTTAATTGTTTCTATATCGTTTTCGCAGGCATAGAAAAGTATTGCAGCCCCGGAAAACAAAGCTGCAACACGCAAAAAGGATCTTTTTTTAGCCCTCTTTTTAATATCTGACTTTAGTCGTTTCATTTATCCAACCTTTAACCTGGTAGTTCTTCCCTTCTTCCAGGCCATTGAAGAAGCCTGTTTCCTTATTCGGGAAATAAGCACGGTATGTAGCTGCTTTGCTTGCAGCATCGGCGGCACAGTCGCTATCAGCACTCCTGGCACGGTTGAAATAGTCAACGGCTACCCAGAATACTGTTGATCTTTCAAAATTATCATCACTAAAGGCCCTGCTCGCAGCAACATAAATATCGCCTATCAGCATTAAGGCTTTACAGTTTTTCGGGTTGATTGCTAATGCTTTCCGGGCATAACTCCTGGCCTCGGGGAGATTCTTTTCCTGGGCAAACATAAATGCCGCAAATTCGTAATAATAATTTTCAAGTAACGATTGGTCTGTCTCCAGTTTCATTGCCTGTTGGTAATACTGTTTAGCTTTTTGCGGGTCGCCTTTTTTCAGGAACATACGTGCCATATTGAATGCTGCTTCTCCTGACGGATTCAACTCATACATCTGTTCTGCCCCCTGCTCAAATAGTGGCGATTCGTTACATCCTGCCTGGTTGAGCCTTCTAAGCATACTCTTTACAAACTCAATATCACCCGATCTTTCAGCAAATTGCGGAGTATACATGCTAACCAAGGCTTCGCAGTCGGCTGCACCCGATGTGCCGAAGACTTGCTCGATAGCTGTTTGTGAGAGTTTGGCTTTTTCATTAGCCGGGTCTTTTTTTAGGGCTGCATTAATAATATTGTTACAGGTTTCGTAATTTTTAACTACAGTTTCTTTTGACAGTTCGCCCAACTTAAACAATTGCTTAGTAACCTGCATGAAAACAACCAAAATAGGGACTTCAGATTTATCACCCTGTAATTTAATAGATTCATCAAGCCACTCGTAACCCTTTTTATACACTTTTTTTAATTCTTCGGGAGTGATTTTTTCGTTCATCAGCTTGTACTTAAACCAGTCTGTACCTTTACGGCCAAGTACATAACCTTTATGGTCGAAATATTTTATCCGGCGGTCGTATATTTCCATCATCTTGTCAATGTACTTTTCTTTTTCTTCCCATGAGGTAGCTTTCCTCAGGAAGCTTTCATACATCTTAACGCCATGGATATAAATATTGGAAGTTGACTTTGGGTATTTATCAAAAAGGTTTTTCCAATGCGGCAATGCTGATTTATATTCTTTTTGCTTATAGAACTCGGCGTACAACGAAAGGTCGTTCATAAATTCTTTATTTTGCCCTTTCATTAACTCCTGTGCCGATTTCAGGTTAACCCCTTTATCTTCTCCTGCACCTTTCACAGGTATCTTCCCATCAAAGCTAAAATCGATTACATTGTTTGTGTTGCCTTCAATATTTAACTTCCGCATGTCGTCGGCGTATGTAAATTTTATCCATTTTGACTTTTTATCTGCCTGGATTTTATATTTACCATCGAAGCTGGTATAATAATTTGTGCCTTTATGCCCTTCTACCACTACCCCGGCAGCAGGCTTCCCTTCGCGGTAAACAGTGCCGGTAATAATCCTTTGTGCATTGGCCCCAATAACAGTGAATGTGATGGCTATTCCGATTAATACCGATTTACGAAGTATTGTTTTCATAGTACAAGTTAGTTTAGTAATCATTTATTTAATCAATTTTCCGTTTAATAAAAATTAATTATCAGTTAGTCAACATTTAATAAGGATACTGAGTAATTTCTACGTTTTGAGATATTACTCTATTGCCTGCACTTCCCGGATTGAAAAGTAATGCCAACTGCTGATAAAGAACGTTATATAAGTAAAGTTACTTTCCCCAAAACCTATGCCAAAAACCATAAATTATTGATTATTAGATGTGATATCTAATTCTCTATATTTAATACCTACCCTCTGTCCCTGCCTCCCTCCTCCACAGGCGAAGGGCTTCATAATAAGCAAGGTTGCAAATCCTTTATACCAAAGTATAAATATGGCATTATTATATTGTAAATATATACAAATAACAAAGTCTGCAATATTAAATCCCAATCATCCTTAATAATCCCCCATATTATATTCCAGTATCCGGTTTAAACCCAGTGCAACTAAATTAAGATGTACAAAGAAAGAACTTTTTAACTTTTTATCAAAGAAAATGGTATTGCCGCCGGTCATAATTACTCTTAAAGTATTATAAGAATCATTAAAAGATTCTATTGTCCGGTCCATTTCATAAATTAAACCATTCTGAACGCCTGCCCTGATGGCTGATTCTGTTGTATCCCCAAATAGGGTATTGCTTTCCTCCTGCTTTACCAGCGGCAGTTTCCCGGTGAACGAATGCAATGCTTTAAACCGTAAATCGATGCCGGGGGAGATATTCCCGCCTAGATATTGGTTTTTGTCGTTAATAAAATCAAAAGTTACAGCTGTGCCTGCATCAATTACCAGGATATTTGAATCAGGGTAAAGTTTGTTGGCTCCGGCAACTGCTGCCAACCTGTCGTAACCAAGTGTTTCTTTCGACCGGTAATGATTTTCAAAAGGAATGGGTGTAGAAGCGTTGAATTCAATGAATGTATCAAATTTTTCCTGTAGTTCTTTCCTCAACTCAACAGGATAGTCCCTGACAGAAGAAATAATTGCCTTGTTAAGCGAAGGGTGTTCATTTTGTAATATCCTGATATGTTCCGGCAGGAATTCATCAACAGGTACGGAAATTAACATTTCCCCTTTATTGAAAAGAGAAAATTTCGTCCTGGTATTGCCGACATCTATTATCAGGTTCATAAAATCAGTTAATAATCCGTTGGCTGATATCCAGGGCTTTTACGGAGTGTGTAAGGGCACCTATTGATATGTAGTCGACACCGGTTTCAGCTACTTTTCTGATCCGTTTAATTGTCATGTTGCCTGAAGCCTCAATTTTAGCCCGCCCGTTGATTAGTTTTACTGCTTCGGTCATCATTTTTGAGCTCATATTGTCAAGCATTATAATATCAACTTCGGCTTCAAGAGCTTCTTTAACCTCTTCAAGGTTTGATGTTTCGACCTCAATTTTTATGCTTTTGGGTATCTGGGGGCGGATTGCATCCACAGCTTTTTTGATCCCGCCTGCCACCTGGATATGGTTGTCCTTGATCATAACCATGTCGTATAACCCGAAGCGGTGGTTTGATGCCCCTCCCATTTTTACGGCATATTTGTCGAGCAGCCTGTACCCCGGAAGTGTTTTCCTGGTATCAAGTATTTCGACATTTGTTCCTTTTATTATTTCCATACAATTGTATGCATAGGTTGCAATTCCCGACATCCGTTGCAAGAAGTTTAATGCTTTTCTTTCGCCGGTGAGTAAAGCCCTGAAATTTCCAGAAAACTCAACAATTACATCCCCTGGTTCAACTACACTTCCATCAGGTTTTAATTCATCCCATTGGATATTTTTGTCGAAATTTTTAAACACAAGGTGTGCAATGGGCAACCCGGCAATTACTCCGGGTGCTTTGGCTACCAAAATGGCTTTTTTTGTTTCATTGGGGGGGATCAGGTTATTGGTGGTAATATCACCGTCCCCAATATCTTCAGCATAAGCTAAATTAAACAAGGTTTCTGCTGAATCTAATATTTTCTTATCCATAACTATTATTTCCTAATCTGTTCAAATGTAATAGGCTTATGTATCTGTTGTGTAATATGCACCTCAAAATCGGGGTTTTCTTCCGGGAAATCTTCTCGTATATGGCCTCCACGGCTTTCTTCGCGGGTGAGTGCCGACTGGGTTATAAGCCTGCTGACCTCAGCCGTATTTTTAATTTTTATCAGGTTGTATTCGTCCGGTAACTCAGGGAATTGCCTGCAAATTTCGTTTAAACGGCTTAATGTTGCCTCCAACCCTGTTTTTTCTCTTAAAATGCCAACATTTTTTGACATCAACGTGGCAATCTCATTTTTCAATTTAAGGAATTGCTGTTCGTTCTTTGGTTCTAAGTGTATTGGTTTAATATTATCCAGGCTACAGTTAACCGCTTTGACCGTTGCAGCTTTCTCGCTTGCCCTTTTCCCGAATACAAGGCATTCGAGCAGTGAGTTGCTTGCCAGCCTGTTTGCACCCATCACCCCTGTTGAAGCTGTTTCTCCACATACAAATAATCCATTGATGTTGGTTTCCCCATATAATCCCGTCCTGATACCGCCTACCATATAGTGGGCTGCCGGGGAAATTGGCAACAAGTCTTTGGTCAGGTCAAAACCGTACTCTTTAAGTTTAATATAGATATTATGGAACCGTTTTTTTATTTTTTTACTGTCCAGGTGTTTAAGTGTCAGGTAAACAACATTTGTGTTGGTTTTCCGGAGCTGCTTGTATATCGAATAGGACACAATATCACGGGGAGCCAGTTCTGCCAGGGGGTGGATCCCTTCCATAAAGCGTTCGCCATCCTTATTCAACAGCCATGCACCTTCGCCCCTAACGGCTTCACTTATGAGGAATGCATCTTTATCAGGTACAGACAATACAGAAGGGTGGAATTGTATAAATTCCATATCGGCAATTTTTGCACCCGCATAGTAAGCCATTGCAATCCCATCGCCGGTAGCGGTGTGTGGATTGGTCGACCGTTCAAAAACCCTCGATAGCCCTCCGGTGGCGAGGATTACAGCTTTGGCTTTGAAGATAATATTATTGCCGGTAGTCAGGTCAATCGCCTGTACCCCAATAATGCAGCCGTTCTGTTGGATAAGCTTTACAACCGCCGTGTATTCAAACGATTTTACCGACTCCCTTCCTTTAACTTTTCGAAGAAGGAAACTGGTCACTTCTTTCCCGGTTGCATCTCCTCCGGCATGCAGTATCCTTCGCCTGCTATGCCCTCCCTCCAGTCCAAACATCAGCTTGCCGTTTTCTTTATCAAAATCCATATTCATTTCGATAAGTTCCTTCACACGGTCGCGGCCTTCGTTTACCAGTACTTCAACAGCATCTCTGTCGCATAAGCCTCTCCCGGCCACAAAGGTGTCAATCAAATGGAGTTCCGGGGTGTCGTCATCTGCTATGGCTGCTGCGATACCTCCCTGTGCATAATACGAGTTGCTGGTATCCAGTTCCGATTTTGTGACAAAACCAACTGTGCCAAACCCCGAAGAGTGGTAGGCGGCTGACAGTCCTGCCAATCCACTTCCGATAACAACCGTATCAAATTCAAAAGTTTGCATTATTGAGCATGTTGAAAATTGACCAGCAAAGTTAATATTTCTTTGGTTCAATCTGCCGAAGAACGTTATACAATTGTATGTGCCAGCCAAACAGTGGCTTGGGAAGCCTTTATGAACGGCTATTTAAAAATGTAATCTTTTCATTGACAGGGAAAGGCCTTTCCTTGAGATAGCACGGCTATGCCTGCTAAGTATCTTCCCCCCGGCTGGTATTATGCGTTCAATTTCGTATGTTGGAAACAGTTCCGATAGGTTTTTTTAGGTTATTCCGGCAAATATTCTTCGCGGACCGGCACAAATACTTCTATTGCAATGCTATCTTCAATAACCCTGACCTCATGTTCAACATTTTCAGGGACACACCAACTATCGCCCGGTACTACATCATGCCATTCGTTATCTATCCTGAATTTTAGTTTGCCTGAAATGAGGTAACCGGCTTGCTCATATATATGGCTGTGGGAAGGCAGGCCGTAACCCCCTTCCATGTGGAACTCACAAAGCAGTGTTTTGGCTTCCCAAACCAATGGCTTCATTCTAACGCCATCGATTAACGCCTTGAACCCTTTGCTGCCTTGTTTTGTAATCATAGCTTTTTACCTGCCCAATTTCTTTTTGCCGCCGATAGTATGAGCCTGTGGTTACGGTCAGTACCTAAACTCCTTTATATCTGTTCCCAGCCTTGACGGTAATCAGGCCTGATCCATTCTTCAGAGGCCTGTTTTGCCGGTAGCGTAATATATTCTTTATGAAACCTTGGGTCGCCGTTTACAATTGTGAAACGGTTAGTGGTAAGCACTTTCAATTCATCATTGACCCCAATATTTGTAAACCGCATATTTTTCCCGTCCCACAATAATTTACGTTGTAAACTTTGCAGCCGTATAGGCAAAACCCCCATCACCACCATTTCGTTAAACGGGCCGGCATAAGAGAAATTTGATGATGCTTCGAGGCGTGAATCTTTATCTTCTTTACAAGCCCTGATCCAGTCTTGTTCGTGGCCATTGCCTTCGGCATTAAATATCCGGCGGATACTTTTTTCAGGTTCCTGGAAGTGCGCCATTTCTTTGGTGGGCAGTAATGTCGGGTTTTTTGCTGATGACCCGCACATTATTTTCCCACGTGTACCGTAAAAGATGCACCCTCCGCTATTGTTCCCCATTTGTTCTCCATCTTCCAGTTCATCGGGGCGGGGAGGCATTAGTCCACCGTCATACCAGTCCACTGTTACTTCGGGCATGCCTACTTTTGGTAAATTGTCGCGGCGTGGGAATTCGTATTTGATTATTTCACTATTAGGCGGCGATTCGATATTCACAGGTGACGAACTTCCCTGTACCGAGCTGGGGTATTCAAGTTTTAGTGCTTTAAAAACCGGGTCAAGTATATGGCAGGCCATGTCGCCAAGCGCACCTGTCCCAAAATCCCACCATCCGCGCCAGTTCCAGGGCGTATAAATCTTGTTGTAAGGGCGCCATTTGGCAGGGCCGATAAAAAGGTCCCAGTCCAGGGTTTTAGGAACCCTTTCCTTTTTTGTTGGCCGTTCCAGCCCTTGTGGCCAGATTGGGCGGTCGGTCCATGCGTCTACATGCGTAACTTCCCCGATAACCCCGGCCCATATCCATTCACAGATTCGCCTGATCCCTTCTCCTGAATTCCCCTGGTTCCCCATTTGGGTGGCAACTTTATATATTTTAGCCGTTTCGGTAAGTATCCTTGATTCGTAAACGGAGTGGGTCAATGGTTTTTGCACATATACATGTAAGCCATTGCGCATAGCCATTAAGGCAGGTAAAGCATGCGAATGGTCGGGGGTGGCAATCATCACCGCATCAATATCTTTTTGCTGGTCGAACATTACACGGTAGTCGGTGTATTTTTTAGCCATAGGCCACCGCTTAAAAGCATTCCTTTCGGCATACTTCCAATCGACATCACACAGGGCAACAATATTTTCCGTTTCCATATTCCTAAGATTGTTGAAACCCATACCACCAACGCCGATACCTGCAATATTCAGTTTGTCGCTTGGGGCTTTGTTGCCGAACCCGGAAATAACATGGCTTGGAAGAATGGTTATCCCCGCAGCAGCTACCAGTGAACTTTTAATGAAACCACGGCGGCTTTCTGCATTTTGTTTTTTAATGTCTTCAGCTTCCATTTATGTTTTTTTTAATTAATTGGGGATTTCAGACGCAAATTAGAAAATTTATCAGGGAAATCCTAGGGGTATGTAAAAAAGGGCAGGAAAAATCCTACCCTCTGATATGTTATTGAATGGATAACCTTCGGCTATCCGGTTGATTGCTATAGATTATGCAGGCATATACGGCAACGACCATGGAGCCCTGTAAGTGTGCCTGATCAGCTCTTTCGCAAACTCAGTTGCCGGTATAGGTTCCGTCCAGTCTTTCTTAAATGTTGGGTGCCCGTCATGGATTTTAAAACCATCTTTGATGACAGTTTTAATCATTTCGCTATCATTAATATTAGTGAACCGCATGTTTTCACCGTCCCATTCAAGTTCTTTGTTCAGTGCCTGAAGGCGGACAGCCAGTACGCCCATCACAACCATTTCGTTGAATGGCCCGGCTTCGCTGAAGTCGGATGCAGTAGGAGTCCGGTTTTCAGGAGATTCCTTACAAGCACGTACCCAGTCCATTTCGTGGCTTAATTCAACCCTACGCCTGAATTTAGGTGCATTAGGTACACGCCCTGACAATAACCAGGGGTCTTTGCCATAGCAACCACAAATAAGAGTGTCTTTTGTCCCGTAAAACAGGACTCCGCCACCGCTATTGTTCATGCTTTTGCCGGCAGGCCAGCCTTTGGGTTTCATAGGCTGCAAGCCTCCGTCATACCAGGTAACTTCTACTTTGGGAAGTTTTATCTTTATGTTTTTGGTTCTTTCTCTTTCGGGGAAGGTGAGTTTTACCATTTGTGCATTCGGAGCAGAGTCGGTTAGTAACAGGGTGGAACTGCCTTGTGCTTTTACCGGGTACTTCAGGTTCAGTCCGACAAACACCGGGTGTAAAATATGGCAGGCCATATCGCCAAGCGCACCTGTCCCGAAGTCCCACCATCCGCGCCAGTTCCATGGTGTATAAATTTCGTGGTAAGGGCGCATTTTAGCAGTCCCGATAAACAGGTCCCAGTCGAGGGTTTCCGGAACCCACATACCCGGTTCCGGGCGGTTCAACCCCTGTGGCCATATCGGGCGGTCGGTAAATGAATCGACTTTTGTTATTTCGCCAATTTCACCATTGGCAATCCATTCGGAAGTAAGGTTCACCCCTTCGCCTGATGAGCCCTGGTTGCCCATTGACGTGGCTACCTTGTAGTCTTTAGCCAGTTTGGTCAATAACCTTGATTCGTAAACACTATGGGTTAAAGGCTTTTGTACATAAACATGCTTGCCCATTGTTATCGCATGGGCAGCTGTTATGGCGTGTGTATGGTCAGGAGTAGCAATCACGACTGCGTCAATAGATTTGCCCAATTCATCGTACATCTTCCTCCAGTCTTTATACTGTTTGGCTTTTGGGAAATAGTCGAATACCCGCTTACTGTATTTCCGGTCAACATCGCACAGCCCAACAATATTCTGCGATTCGAGGTTTTTCAGGTTGGCAAAACCCATACCGCCAATCCCTATACCGGCAATATTTAATTTGTCACTGGGGGCTACATGCCCCAATCCTCCGACAACATTGCTTGGGATAATTGTAATGCCTGCTGCTGCTGCTGCTGTCGTTCCCAAAAATGACCTTCGGGAGACCTTGTTTTTGTTTGAATCCTTTTTCATTTCTTTTGAATATTTTGATGGTTTTAGGTTGTATTATTTTTCTTTTAATAAAGAAAACATGTAAATATAACAGCTTTTGTCAAATTTATTTCAATGTTTTTTTTAATACTTTTTCATATTTGACGTTTATTAACATATCATGGGATTTGTATATGTTTTGGTTAAAGGTTGTAAACGAACAGGTTATTGCCCCGGAATAGCTTTTTTCTATTCCGAATAAATAAATTCTATTTGTATCTGGCTGTAGTTCCGTGTATATTTGATTCGTAATTTTAATTCAGATTAAATAATATAAACTAAAAAAGATAGAAGATATGTTAACAATTGGTGACAAATTCCCGGAATTTACGAAGAGTGCAGTTGTATCACTGGAACCTGGTAAAGAGTTTAAAACACTTACGCTGAATGACCTGAAAAATGGTAAATGGACGGTATTTTTCTGGTGGCCTATGGATTTTACCTTTGTATGCCCGACTGAGATTAAATCGTTCAACGGCCATTACGAAGAATTTGAAAAACTTGGTGCAAACCTTGTTGGTGCGTCTATCGACTCACAATTCGTACACCTTGCATGGCGCAATGCCGACCCGGGCTTAAAAGGGCTTAAATTCCCTATGTTGGCCGATACGTCAAAATCGCTTTCAGAGGAGCTGGGTATTTTGGAGAAAGAAAATAAAATTGCATACCGTGCAACATATATTATCGACCCGGAGGGTGTAATCCAGCATGTCTCGGTTAACGGGCTTAACGTGGGAAGGAATGTGAAAGAGGTAATCCGTTTACTCGAAGCCTTCCAGACTGGTGAATTGACGCCATGTGACTGGGAGCCCGGCCAGGATACATTATAAATAGGCCAGGTTAATAGACAAAAAAGGAGTTGAAAGGCTCCTTTTTTTTATGCCTGGGTATTTTAATTCTACTATTACCCTTGCCAGGGGAAACTTTTCCTCGAAATAGCTACGGCTATGCCTGCAGAATGTTCCTCTTTCCCCTATACTGGCTTTTTTGCTCGCTTACATGTACATAACCAGTTTTCATAGGCCATCTAAAAGAAATAATGAGAATAATACGGTAATGGTTTTATTTTATAAGATCAACTGCTACTTTTACATTAAGAAGTTGTTTCTTTAACCTAAAAAAACAATATATTATGGAAAGGATTCATCCACAAGGGCCCCCTCCCAATTACTTACTGTGGGCCATTTTAACAACTGTCCTTTGTTGCCTTCCGTTTGGGATAGTTTCAATTGTGTTTGCAGCACAGGTTAATTCAAAATGGGATGCAGGTGACTACGAAGGAGCTGACAGGGCCAGTAAAAATGCAAGAACCTGGGCGTGGGTTTCATTTTTAGTTGCCTTAGCAGGAATGCTAATTTGGTTTATTATGGTTGCCTTAGGTATAACAGCAGGGATATGGGCAGGTGCTTTTAATTTCTAATTCTTCAAAATATATAAAATCAGGGCTGCTGGTTGCCCTTATTGTATTGGCAGCCGTTTTCTTCTTCTTCCTGGACCCGGAGGAGGGAGTGTTTTTCCCAAAGTGCGTTTTCCATTCGTTAACCGGCTACTATTGCCCGGGATGTGGGTCGCAGAGGGCAATCCATAGTTTATTGCATTTAAATATTAGTGGCGTTGTCAACAATAATTTATTACTTATACCTGCTGTATTAACCATGGCTTATGGGCTTGCTATACCGGAAATTAACCGTAGGTTTAATAAGGATTACAAAAACTTATTATACTATAAACAAGTACCTCTGGTGGTATTAATTATTATTGTGCTTTTCTGGATTCTTCGAAATATACGGTTCTACCCATTCTCTGTTTTAGCTCCGGGATAAGAAGCTGTCTAGAAACTACTATCCACTTTGATTACCCCCCACCTCCGGCCTATCTTTTTTCTGTTTGCCGGGTTTCCTTAATTTAACGGGAAGCCAGGGGGGGCTTTGCCATTATAAATAGTATTGCAAAATACATGTTTCATTTATAGAATCTATAATATCTATTTCTTTGGGATGTATACGGTATATTATCAGGATAATTTAATATATTTGCACAGTGGGAGGTTACCTAAATGATTATTTGCTTCCGGGTAACCGATTGATCTTTAATATACTATCACAGAAGATAATTTTAGGCCAGATGCGGCAATACTCGCTCGCGAATGGCTTATTAGGTTTAGTTGGTTTAGGTTAGTTCCGGTTTTAACCGGCAAAAAAGGCTGTCAGAGGACAGCCTTTTACTTTTATATTTTTATGAACAGCTTCTGTTTGTACATCCAATAACAGATATACCATAAACCAAGAGCAGCCAGTGAGGATGTGATTATATTCACCCCAGGCCCCCCTGCCCAGCTAAAGATTGTTGATGTGAAAGGGCGGATAATATTCTCGATTAACCGGGCACCGCCTACATGGGCAAAAAGGTAAATGAACAGGGGGTTCATCCCGACCACAGCAAAAAATAACACCCCTTTCTGAAATTTCATCATGTCAATTAGCCAATATGATGCTGCCAGGGCAAGGAGTGCCCACCCTCCGCTGGCAAATACAAATGAAGATGTAGATATTCTTTTGATAATAGGGGTGACCGGGTTCAACCCGTAACCGATAATTAACCCTGCTATGCCTGCAATAACCAGGATGAGGAGTTTTCTTTTGTTTGTTTTATTACTCATAAGTAGTTGCCCTGCCAGCACTCCCCAGATGGTATGGGCTGTTGTTGGGATGGCATTAAACGAAACCCAGTGCCCTCCGGATAACCTGCCCGAAATGAGCATATCGACCCATGCGCCAAAATTGTGGTCGGCTACAAATGGCTGGTTAAACCCTTCAACCCAGAATATCCTGTATATGAATTCAGTCAGGGCTAATAATCCGATTGAAAAGGCAATTTGGGTTATGGCAGGTTTCCTCATAATAAGGAACGCGATCATAATGGTAACCGAAAGCTGGGCTAATACATTCTGAAAAAGGAAAACAACCGTCCCTGATGAAATGCACCCCAATGCCCAACCTAACACGAGAAGCAGGAATGAGCGTTTTGCAATATGTTTTAATATCCTATTGTATGGCTCCCCTCTTTTTATCCGTTTTGAAAAAGAAAGAGGCATAGCCACCCCAACAATAAACATGAAAAATGGCTGTATCAAATCCCAGAAGCGCAGCCCGTTCCAGGGGTGGTGGTGGAATTGTTCACCAATAAGATAAATTAAGGAATCTTTTGCCCCCAGCGAAGTGAAACTGCCGAAAAGGTTTGTAAATTCTGTAATCAGTAGAAACATGGTCAGGCCCCTGAAAAAGTCCAGGGAAAGTAACCGGGATTGAACGATACTTTTGTTTTCCATTGGTTTAGTTTGTTTTTATTAGATATGTTTTCGAAACGTTTCGAATTCTGGTTTCGAACTAGTAAAAGTATGTATTTTTTTATAAAGGGGGAAATGTTTCTTATGCAAATTGCCCAGGTTAATCTGCGAAATATATTTTAGTAGCTGGTGTCAGGTCAAGTATGAAGTTGTGGGTAAGCCGTAGTTATTTTTTTGTTTTTGCGAAGCAGGAAAAAATAAGCATAGCCGTAGCTACGTGAGTCTTTTTCTGTAATGCAAAAAACGGAAACGGGAAAGGCTTGGCCCGTAAAGTTATGCTTGACTTGGCACCAGGGCCTTTCAGCACGTTATGTTATTACTCCGCCATCTACATAACCCGGGCGTGCCCAACAAAGTGCATGCGGCCCGGCATATATAGCGAGGCGCGATTCTAATTCCTGCCGGTCGGCATTTACATGGGCAGGTTCCTGGTATTTTTGTGCCAAACGTATATTTTCTTTTAATGTGCCAACCCCATAATGCCCAACCAGGACCGAGGCGACTCCTGCCTGCCCCCATGCATACCCCAGCAGTTCGCTTGCGGTAATACCCTCTTTCCCAATAATACTGCGCATAGCCTTCATGGCAATCACACCGGTGTTTTGCCTGATGGCAGATGGAAGTGCTAATTCTGCAAAGTTGCCGTATTTTGTTGCATTCATTGCCAAAAGGGCAACATCGATATCAAGGTTGTCAAGTATTTCTTTTGAACGGCGGGCACTATCCATGCTTGAAAAACCAATATGCCTGGCAACCCCTGCCTTTTTTAGAGCAACCATCTCTTTATATACGCCTTTTTCAATTTTGGATATATCGTCTGAATCTTCAATAGAATGGATAAGGAGGATATCAATATAGTCAGTGCCCAGCCTTGACAGGCTGCCTTCTATTTCTTCTTTTACCTTACCCGGGTCACGGGTTTCCAGTTTTGTTGAAATGATAACTTTACCCCTGTATTTTGGGAGGATTAGCCCAAACCGTTCGTCACTGCCCAAAGCCTGCCCTGAATTTTTAAACGTACTGTAACTAGGGGCCGTATCAAACAGGTTGACGCCGCTATGGATGGCTTCTTCCATCAGCTTTTCCCATTCACCGCCCTTGTTCTTTGCAAATTGCGACCCTCCCCCGAACGAAAGGATGGAAACCTCCAACCCTGTTTTGCCAAGGATTCTTTGCGGGACTTTCCCATTATTACTTTTCCCTCCTAAAAATGAGCAGGATGCAACTAACCCTGACGCAGAAATAACAGCTGCCCCTTTTGCTGAACCCTCAATAAATTTCCGGCGTGATATTCTTCCCATGATTTTAATTTTTATTAATATTATACCTTACTTTCACATTTGATAAAAGGCCACTTGCTTTTGGGTATCTTTTAGGCAAGTAAGTAACAACAGCTTCACTAATGGAGTCATTGCCACTATCTTCTATTTTTATATCTCCAGAATAAAGTTCATTATAATCTTCAGTAATATGGATTTCAATGAAATATTTATATTCCCCATTGGGGACTTCATTTTTAGGGATGTCGAACTCAAAAAGTGCGTTGCCGATATCCGGCGTAGCCTGTGTTACCGCATCTACCATCTCCTGAGGGGCACTACCCCATTGTGATTTTTTTACCCAAATTGGGCAAACCCCTTCAATATTGAACCCTCCGTAAGAAAGATAATCAGACACAAATAATGTTTTAACATATTCCCCATCTAATTTTTCCAACCATATCGCTACCTGGTATGACGGCATAACACTATCTGTTTTATTTACCTGGAACGAAAATTCTAATTTTGGGTTTTCAGGCGGGCTGCACCCAAAAGTAGCAAGGAGTGCAATAATCAGGATTGTTATCGTTTTCTTCAAAATAACTTTGTTTAAATGTATACTAATTAAAGAACGCTCTACCAGTCAGTAATATACAAAAATTTAAATAATAACAGTAAAGACTCAAGATGCAAGCGCAATCTTCGGATCAAAGTTATTTAAAAAAAACGAAAATAGGTGCTTCTAAGTTTAAATATTTCCTTTCTTTTTAGTTTCGCTTCGTTATTATTTCACTTTATATTAGAAGCTACGTGCAAAAGGTTTGTGTAACTTCCCCTTCGGCTTTATCTCAAAATCCCTCCTTAAATAGTTAAGTCTAAAAGAAGTTTATGTGCCTGTTCAACAGTACTGATTTTCTCAAAAGTCAAAGCCAGTTTGTTGCCGCCTTCTTTCATCCGGCAACTTTTTTGGTTATTTTGCAGGTATTGTAATATTTTGCCGAAAACAGCAGTTTGATAGAAAGGCGACCCCTGGTCGGAAACAAAGTAGCAGGACATTTTATTATTTTTCAGGACAATCCTTTCCATGCCTGCCCCAATGGCTAACCACCTAAGCCTGACTACTTCCAGTAGTTCTTTGCTTTGCCCGGGAAGATTCCCAAAACGGTCGGACAGCATTTTTTCAAACTCTTTCAACCCTTCCTCATTTTCCACATTATCCAGTTCACGGTAAAGCAACATTCTTTCAGATGCCCCCGGGATATAGTCATCGGGGAATAAGAGTTCGAGGTCGGTATCGACCTGGCAGTCGTTAACAAATTTTATATTCATGAAAGCGTTTGCCGCCTGTTTATCATCGTCTTTAAACAGCTCTTTAAAATCTTCCTGCTTCAACTCCTGGATTGCTTCGTTTAAAATGCGGTGGTAGGTTTCAAAACCGATATCGGCAATAAAGCCGCTTTGTTCGGCACCTAAAAGGTTCCCGGCACCCCGGATATCCAGGTCTTGCATGGCAATATTAAAACCGCTGCCTAAATCGGCGAACTCTTCCAATGCACGCAGCCTCCTGCGGGCTTCGGGGCTGATGGTAGAAAGTGGTGGGGCTATCAGGTAGCAAAAAGCCTTTTTATTCGAACGGCCCACACGCCCGCGTAA
>UOEP01000018.1_pt1 | contig 38105 bp, 32 predicted proteins | sample 1989931 | NCBI WGS metagenome assembly UOEP01 (sample SAMEA4712198, study PRJEB27164) | hydrothermal vent metagenome | biome: marine basaltic hydrothermal vent biome; feature: marine hydrothermal vent; material: mineral | place: Pacific Ocean | collected 2011-06-14/2011-07-23 | depth 1691 m
ATGGTACTTATTTGTCCCGATAAATGTTATATCATACTGCCCAGCATAGTTATTTATATTTGAAACGGCAACGCTAATCTCCCCCTCCGATGATGATGGGACTATAAATACATTCTCCTTTTCTTTGGATAAGATCCTGGGTATCCCAAAGCCCCCCTGGTTATAAAAATCATATATGGAAAACGAAACATCATTATGGGAAGAATAATACCCCGAGTTAAACAATTTTTCATGGCAAAGCCTGACTAAAAGTTCTTCAGGGTTATTCTTATCAGCATTTGTTTTAAATACAATAAAATTACTGTCGAAATATTCTTCAGCTATCAATTCGGCTGTTTGGCTCAGTAAATAACTATACGAAGGGTTTACCTGGAAATAGTATGGGTTTTGCCCTGTAAGGCTGCTGTTTGACGACAAAGGGGAAACCATTGGTATCCTGTTCTTATAAGCATAATCAGCTACTACCTTTTGCAGGCTTGGATAAATAGGGCCGATAATCAAGTCAAGGTTCCTGAACTCATCGGTAGCCACAATACTATCAACCGTATAGCTATCTCTCTTTGTGTCAAATACATGCAGGTCAATACTTATTCCCCTCTTCTTCATTGAGTCAATTGCAATTAACACTCCTTCATAAAAATAAAGGAAATTTTCAGAATTTAGGTAAAACCGTTTTGACTGCACCTCCGAAGTGCTGTCTTCTATAATTGTATCCACTGTATCCTTCCCCAATTCTGTTTCCGTATCCACCAATTCTTCATCGGCAGGGCCACCGTCTTCAACAGGTTTAATATTGAGGGTATCATTGGCTTCCAAAAAAAGTGGCAATAAAAGCCCCACCTGGTAAGTTTCGAAGAAAAACTGATTCTGCTTCGGTTTACATCCTTCAGGGGTTTCAATGACAGCCTCAACTTTATAATAATCTTCGTACACCCTTGCCGAATCCTCTTTAGGAACACCCATAGGCTGCACAATACCATAGATTGGCGGCTTAGGGATAAGGATCACCTCGCCCATCAATAAACCATCCCTGGATTCAAGGGCAGGGTTATATTTCTTTATTTCAGGTATCTTGATTTTATAAAGTGTTGAAAGCCCGTAAAGTGTTTCCCCTTTTTTGACTGTGTGTTTTATGAAAGCATCTTCATTAACAGGCTTGGCCCCGGTATGTGGCAAATATTTCACAGGTATCTTTAATTGAACGCCTGCCGGGAATCCGGTTTTCAGGACAGGGTTAGCTTTTATCAGCTCTTCCCTGGGTACGAAGTATTTTTTTTGAAGCCCGTACAGTGTTTCGCCGGTTTCAATAGTATGGATAAAGTATTCGCCTACTTTCCCGGCCGCCTTCCCTTCGTTTATATTTTCTGTTGAAATGAGTTTGGGCAGCCTGATTTCCATCCCGATACGTAGATTACGGGCATCGGGGTTGTAATACAGGATTTCGCGAATGGTACGGTTGTACTTTTTCGAGATGGAATATAATGTCTCCCCCGGCTTAACCCTATGCACAATCATATCTTCAACCGGCAGTGTAGGCCTTTGCCCTCTTTCTGCCCCGGGTTTATCAACTGAAACGGCCTTTTCGGGCTTTTCATCCCATTGCGGGATTTTTATGACTGCCCCCTTGCGCAGCTTTTTCATGCCCGGGTTGAAATGGTAGAGGTCCTCAATTGATACCCCATATTTCTTAGCAAGGAAATATGGTGTTTCCCTCCTTTTTACCTTGTGCCGGATAAAGCCTGAAGGTTTCTCCCTCTCTAAGCGGGTATCTTGTGGGGCAAGGTTACCTTTATATGGGATTTTTATGGTTTCCCCTACTTTCAACCCCATAATCAGCATAGGGTTATTATAGATCAGCACCTTCCTTTCAACCTTATATTTTTGGCTCAATGAAAAAATAGTTTCTCCCTTCCTTACTTTATGAAAGATATATTCCCCTCCTTTAATTACAACTATTTTATCCTCCTTTAAATCCTGCGAAAGAACAACCGGGGCTAACAGATTAAGAAAAAAAGCAATAATTATAAAATGGGATATTTTCATGAATACACCAGCTAATAAAATTTTTTTTTCAAAGGTAATAAATATTGGCAACCACAAAATGAAAACGTATCAAACCAGGAATAATTCTGTTTGGGTATGAAAGTTTTCACTCCCTGTCCCCATGACACTGTAAACCACCTGCCGCATAAGTGGCAGAAGGGCTTACGCGAAATTCATGGCATATAGGGTACAGGCCTGCTAAAGCTTCATCTTCAGGAATAACATGGGGGAAAAGGGCACTGCTTCCGAATAAACATTGATAAAACTCCTGTCCCTGGTTTGCACCCTTTTCAGGTTTGAATATTTTATGTTTTCATGATTAAAAACATTTAATACGGATACCCCTGCTTCCATTTTAAATTTCTTCGGTGCAAAACGATAAACAACGGCAGCATCAAAACGGCTGTAAATTGGCAAATCTGCCGACCCGTCATCTAACGTTGCGGTAGTTTTTTCAAATCCTGAGCCAAACACATAATTAGCCGAAAGATAAAATGATTTAATATTTAATATCCCTGCCAGTTTCAGCTCATGACGCTGGTCGTGGAGGGCTGGCCTGTATCCCCGGCCTCTGTTAAAAGGGAAACGCTCTTCTGACCTGCTCAAAGAATAAGCCAGCCAGGCCATATTTCCTTTAAAAGACTTTTTTATGAAAAGATCAATTCCATAACTCCTTCCATCGCCCGAATAGTAACCGTTTCTAATTCTTTTTGTCCCACTTACATACCGGGTAAGCCCATCTACTGTTTTATGGTAGCCTTCAATGCTGACAGTAAAATTATTATTGTCGTATGTAAGCCCGCCAACCAAATGCCGGCTTTTCAGCACCGGGATATTATCGTTGTTGGCAGCTGTCCAGAAATAGGCGTAGTTGTCCACACTATCAACAATCGCTGTTTTGGCAATAAACTGATTATATACCCCCCATGCAGTATTGAGCTTCCAGTTTTCCCCGGCTTTTACCGAAACCGAAATCCTGGGCTCCGCATAAAACCGCGACAGGCTTGCTGAATAATCTATTCTCAGCCCGGTTTTCAATTCTACAATACCGCCAACTGGCAGGTAATCCTGGAGGTATGCATAAGCCCTTTCCGACCTGAAATCCATATTAATCAAATAATCAGCAAACGACTTCCTTTCCAGTTTAATATTATTCAGTACGTACCCAAACCCAACATCGAGGCTATGCCCGTTGAGCAACGGGATACTGTTCTCCGACCTAAATGAATACTCACTCACATCGTTCTCAACCTTTATCAGCTTCTTAATTTGCTCTTTCTGTGTGCGCAGGTTTACAAACCTGTTTTCTTCGGAAGTAGAATTATTAAGGTTCGAATAAGCAATGGTAAAATTTCCTGAAACCCCTTTCCCCCAGGTTTTGCCCCAGTAGGCCGAAGCACCATTTTGCCTGTTCCCCTCTTTTTCCTGGCGTATTAGGTTAACATTTAAATAATCGCCCCTAACATCGTATAAAAAATTATCGCCGCCACCGTAAAGGCTCAGGTAGAACAGCTCTCCATTGTCGCCCCTGTATGTGTATTTCAGGTTGGCATCCATAAAATTATATTCGGGCAGGGCACTCAGGCCAATCTGTGTATTCCGCATTCCTGAATTAGAATTATTCATATTGCTTTGTCCTCCGGAATCCATCCGATACCGCCTGGCAGGGCCTAATATATTTAGCTTTGCAGGATCGTAAAGCTCATAATATGTTTTCCTGAATGCAGCAACAATCGATGATTTTTTCAGGAAGGGGATTTCCACCAGGGAATTTACAGTCGAATTATTGATACAGAATGTGATTGCCGGTTTTGCCACCTGCCCGTTTATCCCCAGAATATTTAAAAGAGCCCCTACCCTGCCGCCATTCTTTGCTTCGTAGCCCCCCTTATAAATTTCAATATTCTTAACCATCAGTGGGTTTACCGCACCAATATTGTCGTTGAAATTTTTCAGGCCAAACAAAGTAAACCCGTCAAACTGAACCCGGCTTTGCCCTTCATAACTACCCCAGATCAACAGGTCGGACGACTGCTCTCCCGAAGCCAGGATTCCGGGCATAAGGCGTAAAATTGCATATACCGAGTTGTCGCCATAGCCAGGTAAATACGATGCTATTACATGGTTCAGTTTCATTTTACCCGGCTCATCCCCCACAAGTGCCGATTTTTCAACCTGGTAGCGTTTTACCAACACCTGCCCAATTTCCTGAACGGACGGATTCAGGAAAAACTGCCGGTTCACACTGTTGAATAAAACCGTATCGTATAAATAATACCCCAGGTGCGAAATCTGAAGCGCAAAAGAAGTATCGGTTGAGGCAATGAATGAAAAATGGCCTTTCTGGTCTGATGCCAGCGGCTGCCCGTTAATTGTAATATTCGAATACGGGAGTGGTTCATACGTATTGGCTTCCAATATCTGCCCCTCGATTTCCGGGAAAGAAACCGAATCTTTTTTCAGTCCCCTATCAGGGATTATCATAAAAACATCACCCGATTTTTCATACTTCAGGGGCAAGCCGTTTATTAAATGACGAATCGCATCTTCTTTGGAATCAAACTCCCCCGACAACGATATTGAAAACTTTGAAATATAGTCCTCATCGTATGCAAACCTGAACCCGTAAACATCCCTCAAGCTCAAAAATATCCTGTTTAGAGGTTGTTCAACGACTTCTATCACAATTTTCTGTTTCTTTTGGGCAGTTGCATGGGGTATAATAAACAGAAAAAAAAAGGCAAAAAAGATCGTATTATACTTCACTCATTAATTATTTTGAATAATGATGTATTCTTTATCCGATTTTTTAACAAAACTAATTGCTAATGGTTTACACACCAAATCCAAAACTTTCTCTACATTGGTTTCTTTATTAAAATTACCTGTATAATTCAAATTAAAATTCTTTTTCAAACGGATTGATACACCGTATTGGCGCCCAATCTCCGAAACTACCTCTGAAAGAGGCGCCCCGGTAAAAATAAACTGGCTATTCCTCCATGATATTGCCCGGTCGGGCTGGTAATTCTCAACAACAGTTATTTCGCCATTGGCATTTACGTCTGCATGCCCCCGGGGACTAAGCTGTACCGTTGAATTGTTGGCAGATACCACTTTAACCTTGCCCGTGAGGCAGGTAACGCTGTACCGTCCATCGCGCGAATAAATATTGAAGCTGGTTCCGAGTACAACCGTTTTCGCGCTTTTCGAAACGACTTCGAATTTTTTGCCTTTCACTATTTTGAAGAACCCCTCCCCCTCAAAAAATACTTCCCTCGAAAACAACCAGCGGTTAGGGTAATATTTTAAGAAGGAACCGGCATTCAACTCTACAAATGAGCCATCGGGCAGGGTGGTTGTATAATGCTGCCCGTCAGGGCAGTTCTTTGTGACTGAATAGAATGCTAAAAATCCTCCCACACTAATTAAAAGGGCTATTGAAGCCGCAACATACCACACGCTGCTCCTTCGGATTAAAGGGACAACCTTAGCCGAAGGCTTTTCGTGAAGCTTTTTTTCAAGGCCTCCCCAAATATCAGCCTTGCTTTTCTCCCAGGAAATTTCTCCTTTGGAAAAAAAAGCCCTGCTTTCGGCATCAACCTGCGACAGGTTTTTATGTTGCTTCTCTGTATTCATTTTATGTCTAATGATATGCGTAAAAACTCCAGTGCATGCTTCATCCTTTTCTCAACCGCTTTAACACTTAACCCTAGAAGCCCTGCAATCTCATGGTATTTCAACTTTTCCACACGGCTCATCAGGAAAACGGCCCTTTGCTTTTCAGGCATCCGCTCCAAAGCTGTTTCATAAGCGGATTTCAATTGCTTAAATGACATTAGCTCTTCCGGCGAATAATCCTGTTCATTAAACCGGAAACTCCTAAAGAAATTAAATGCCAGTTTTTCCCTCCTGTACCTGCTTATAAATTTATCTGCTGCAATTTTAAAGAGTAAACCTTTGGATACCGGAAGTGCCACGTCCCTGTTTTTCTCCCAAATATTGAGAAATACGTCCTGGGCAATATCAGTTGCCGCTTCCGAATCGCCCGAACGGTATAGTATATAACGCCGGACTTCATCAAAACTGGTTTCAAACAAATTCTTAAACTCTTCTTTTGTCAAGGTTCCTCTTTTCAGTAAAGCATTACCAAATATAGTAATTTAAAAGTTTTAGCTATCAGGTATCCCAATCCTAAAGTACCCATTGATAATGCTATCAGCCCTTTTGCCCGTGATGATTGCCATGATGAAACTTTGCTGCTTTCCCGGCTAAATCTATTTCCACAGTTTCGCCATCTTTGGTAAGTGTGGCAACATTATCGCAGTCTCCGTTGCCAAAATCAACAGTGGCAAACACCATTCCGTTTTCCGAATATTCAATAACCCCTTCAACATAATGCCTGCAATCGCCCAGTTTTATCAGAGGGCTGGTAATATCCATTTTATAAAGGTCGTTTCCTGCCGTAGTGGCCTGTGCATACCCGGAAACCTGGATAACATCGTCCGACTGGTCAAATTTGGTATCCAAACCTGAAATCCACTCCCTGACTTTCTCCCCTTCACGTTTAATTATGCTCCCATCTGCAAGGGTAATGGTCAGGTCGCTCGAAATAGCATGTACACTTTCTGTTTCATTATCGCCTGTAAACATCATTGTTGTAACGCCTGCTATGCTTACCGAGTCGACAGAAAAATCATTATAGGTAACCTCTTTCACAAACCCATCGGTACGGGGCCTCGCTGAAATGTATATTTCAATAATCCCACTCAGCACTTTCCCATTCCTTAAAACGGTGCTGTCGCCATAATCAAGCGTGATGGTTTTTGGGAAACCTCCTTCTTCGCTTTCGATGGTTATTAACGGGCATTGCCCTGCTTTATACCTCAAACCTTTCCTCCATCCCCATTTCATGCCATTACGGAACATATCCGTCAATGCATGCGATGCACGGAAATAAAAATCTGATTCATAATCAACTTCTGCGATAGCATTCTCTACAGTAATCCCATCTAACACTACCTGTGCCGATTTTGTGTCCAACCCACTATTATCAACACCGTCAAGAGGTTCCTTATTACACGAAACAAGCAAAACCGCTAATAGTACTACAATTCCAAATAATTTTTTCATGGTTTATAAATTATAATTTGACAATTCATTTACAGTAAACCGAATGAAAAAGGATTTACCCTACTTTTTACCTGAAAAAAGATTGTTGCTGCTTTCGAAGCTGCCGGGAAATTATCCTTTGGTTTGTTTTCACAAAACAAAATTCAGACAGCCTCTGAACAATTGCCAAGGAAAAACGTCTATACTGATTGAGGCAATATATGGACTATTATTGACGTTGTTTAAAGTTAGAACCTGCGAGGAACATCTTAAGTACCAATCTACTGCATTCGGAGGACTTGGTATACTGTACCTGGCATTGTGGTATTTTTGCGAGAACATGACTTTTTTAAAAATATAACTAATATCTTTGCTTAAAATATATTTGATAGTTAACAAACAACCGGCATAAAAATTAAAATAACAAACAAAACTATGGAGCATTTTTCAAATGACCTCTTCCTGTTGACTGCCGACCTTTCAAAAATTAAGACCAAGGCTTCGCTGATTCAGGTATTCGTGAAAAGAGTCAATACTATTTTCCCGGATTGTGGGTTCGTTTGGTATTCAGAAGAAGAAAATGTGCCTTCCCCGAACATCAAGGTTTGTACCCGTACCCAAACTTATGGCCATATTTTGCACAATAACAATCTGAGCAAAGGAGGTGAGTCGCATTTATTAGTAGGGCAAGCCGTACAACTGCTGAATGTTTTTATTGAGAAGCTGGAACAGGAAGAACTGCTTACCGGGAAAAAGGGCTACCACCAGCAAATGATTGATAAAAAAACCAAACAACTTATTCAAAAACAAGGTGAACTTATTGAAAAGAATGAGGAATATGCCGCGCTCAATGAAGAATACCAGGTTTTAAACGAAGAACTTAATGAAGGGAACAGGAACCTGCACCAACTCAACAAACAGCTTGCAAGGCAGGAATCCATTTACCATTCGCTTGCAGAAAACAGCCCTGACTATATAATGCGGTACGGGCGCGACCTCCGGCATCTGTATATAAATGAAGCGGGATTGAGGTTTAGTGGTGCTTCCAGGGATCAAATCATTGGAAAAACACACCGCGAAAGTGAGCTGTACAGCTCCGAACTGTGCGATTATTGGGAAGATAAAATAAACAAGGTTTTCGAATCAGGGCAACCCTGGCATGAACATTTCAAATGGGAAAGCGTGAATGGTTTGACGTGGCTCGACTGTTACATAAACCCCGAATACGATACAAATGGCAACATTATTTCCGTATTGTCCGTATCGCGGGATATTACCGGCCTGAAAAAAACCGAAAATGAGCTAAAAGAGAGCCGGGAACTGTACCAGACCTTTATTAACTCTACCGATGACATTGTCTTCTTAAAAGACAGCCAATTGCGGTATGTGATAGTAAATGAAGCACAGAAAGCTTTTTTTGGCAAAACCGAAAACGAAATACTGGGTAATACCGATTCTGAGTTAATGCCGTCTGAAGCTGTCAGGAACTGCCTCCTTTCCGACACTATGATTTTAGAAAGCCGCCAGCCAGCAATAAATATAGAACAGGTTGGAGACAGGATATACGAAACCCGTAAATTCCCGGTGAAACTGTCAAACGAAGAAACGGGAGTGGGTGCTTTCATCCGCGATATCACACAACAGAAAGCAGCAGAAGACGCATTGCATGAAAACCGGAAAAATTTCAGGGATTTATTCGACAATGCACCGGTAGGATACCACGAAATTGACACAAATGGCAATATTATCAGTATTAATAATACCGAATTGCAAATGCTTGGGTATACTAAAGAGGAAATGATTGGGAAACCCGTATGGATATTTGCTGAGGATAAGGAATCATCGCGTAAGTCGGTACTTAAGAAATTAAGCGGGGAACAAATGAGGACTGAAGTACATGAGCGGTACTATCAAAGGAAAGACGGGAGTAAAATACCTGTCCTCATTGATGAAAAATATATATTGGACAATACAGGCAAGGTAACTAAAATCAGGACAACCCTCCAAAATATTACCGCCCTGAAAAAAGCAGAAGAAGAAATAACTAAATTATCGCGTGCTGTTGAACAAAGCCCCGTATCAATTATTATTACCGACTTAAACGGGTTTATAGAATATGTCAATCCTAAAGTAACCGAATTAACAGGGTATACAAAGGAAGAGCTCATCGGCAAAAAACCGCATATTTTCAGTTCGAAAGAAAAGCCCAAAGAAGAATACAAAAAACTTTGGGATACAATCAAAGCAGGGAAAGAATGGTATGGTGAATTCCATAATAAAAAGAAAAATGGCGAGCTCTACTGGGAATCAGCATCTATTTCCCCCATCCTGAATGAAAAAGGGGAGATAGCCCATTACCTTGGAGTTAGTGAAGATATAACAGAACGTAAGAAACTAACACTTGACCTGATAGCCTCAAAAGAAAAAGCCGAAGAATGCGACAGGCTGAAAACCGCCTTCCTTGCCAATATCAGCCACGAGATACGTACGCCCATGAACGGTATAATCGGTTTTGCCGAATTGCTTAAATACCCGGACCTGTCAGGAGAAAGGCAACTGGAATTTATTCAGGTAATTGAACAAAGCGGGCAACGGATGCTCAATATTATCAATGATATTGTCGACATCTCAAAAATTGAAGCCGGCCAAATGGTACTGCATTTAGAGGAAACCGATATAAACCAACTTTTAAAAGACCTGTTCCTGTTTTTTACACCAGAGGCAAAAACCAGAGGACTCAATTTTATTTATTCATGCGGCCTCCCCGATGAAGAATGCATTATCAATACCGACCACACCAAATTGACACAGATATTAACAAACCTGATAAAGAATGCGTTTAAGTTTACTGAATCCGGGGTTATTAATTTTGGGTACAACCTTAAAGGCCAAAAGCTTCAATTTTATGTAAAAGATACTGGCGAGGGGATCGCACCTGAACAGATGGAAATAATTTTTGAACGATTCAGGCAAGGTGATATTTCGAATTCACGGCAATACGAAGGGACAGGCCTCGGCCTTCCGATCTCGAAAGCTTATGTTGAAATGCTCGGGGGTAAAATCTGGATCGAATCAGAAGTAGGGAAAGGCACTGCCTTTTACTTTAACATCCCTTATAATTTAATTGCCAACAAACAAAACGAAAACCAGGGAGAGCCCTATCTCACTAAAAGGCTTCAAACGATCAACATTTTAATAGCCGAGGACGATGAGATGAGTATGAAATACCTTAAAGAGGTACTTGAAAATAAAACGGTTAACTTATTTTTTGCCGAAAACGGGCAGGAAGCGGTTGATTTGGTAAAAGCCAACCCAAAAATAGACATCGTGATAATAGATTTAAAGATGCCGTTGATGGATGGCTTTGAAGCTACCAGGCAAATCAAACAAATAAGGCCCGGTTTACCAATTATTGCCCAAACTGCGTTTGCCTTTTCAGACGATGAAAAGAGAATAAAACAGGCTGGGTGCGATGAATATATTGCAAAACCTCTAAAAAGTGAAATACTATTCGAAAAAATAAACAAATTGTTAGTAGGCAAATAATATTCCCCATATAGGGGTATTTTCTCAGAGGCCTCCTTTAACCTGAATAATTCACAAATTTTAAATATTAGTATTTTGAGGTGCCGCCCGGAGATTTCCAGGGGCAATGCCCCGGCACGTGGCAGCACAGGATGTAGTTATAACGGAATCCTGTGGTATTGAGTTGAAACACAGGCAATAGCCCTGTAAGGGCGATATGGCCTGCCATCATACAAATTGCTAACCCTGAATAGCATCAATTTTAATTCACGTAAAACGGAGGTTAAAAACCTTCGCACCCGGTAGGGAAACAGGGCTAATTACTTACGACTTTTGTCTTACGACTAATTCTCTTTATACGCTTCAATTATTACCTCCCGGGCTCTCAGCCCTGCCATACATTGACGTTGTCCCTTACATGGTTACGTTACACTACCCCCTGCGCTATTACATTCCACCCCTTTGGGATTTTCCTTTGAATTAAAAAAAAGGCACACTCTCCACAACTTTCTCATCTGATCCAAAAATTTGAATTGATCCCTTCTCATAACGAAAACTTAGGAATTATCCAGGTTAAGCATGGTTATCTTTTTCGATTTCAACAAATAAGTTTTTACATTTGATGCTCAAAATAGAATTAAATGAGATCAAAAGTAACATTCGGATTATTAAGTATCTTCTTCCTGTCCCTGACTTTTAACAAAACAGGGGCACAGCCCCTTAAAAGCAATGGTAATGGGGCACCAAAGCTGGTTGTTGGAATAGTTGTTGAAAACATGCGCCCCGATTACATCGACCGTTACTGGGATAAGTTCCAGGATAACGGGTTCAGGAAACTCTATACACAGGGGGCTGTCTGTTCAAATTTTAAGATTGAGCAACACATCCAAAGTTATCCTTCCGGTATGGCAACACTTTACACCGGGGTTTTCCCCGCTACACATGGAATTATCGATAGGGCCTGGTACGACAGGTTGAAAGAAAAGGTGGTGGACTGCGTAGAGGATAACTACTATTTTACCGTTGGCGCCGATACGAAAGCGGGCAATGCATCCCCATCAAAATTAATGGCAAATACCATTGGCGACAACCTGAAAGTGTTTACCCGGGGGAAATCAAAAGTATACAGCATTGCCATGAACGATGCTTCGGCGATTTTTTCGTCAGGGCATGCAGCCGATGCGGCTTATTGGTTCGACATTGAATCGGGCAGGATGATATCCAGTTCGTTTTACCTTAGTAGGTTCCCCGATTGGGTAAGGATTTTTAACTCCAAAGGGTTAGCCGAAATTTATACGCACCGCAACTGGGTAACACTTTTACCCATAACTTCGTATAGCGAAAGCATTGAGGACGAATACCTGCTGGAAAGGGGGTATTTTGCGAAATGGAATACCTTCCCCCATGTAATAAGCCGCTATGTGAGGCGCACAGGCAATTTTGCCCCATTAAAAACAACCCCATTTGCCAATACCATAATCAGCAGCTTTGCCAAAGAGCTGATTGACAACGAACCAATTGCCACCGATAAATACACCGACCTGATAACAGTCGTTTTCTCTTCTATGGATTATGAAAATGGCAGTTTTGGCCCTGCTTCACTCGAAATGGAGGATTTGTACCTCCGCCTCGACCAGGATATTGCCGGGCTGATTGACCTTTTAGAAAAGAAATTCGGTAAAGATGAGATACTGGTTTACCTTACTTCCAACACCTCTGCATCGTACCCGGTGGAATACCTGAAAGAAGAATTTAACCTGAACGTAGGCAATTTCTCACCCGAAAGTGCTATTGCATTACTGACCTCTTACCTGAATATTACCTATGGCGATGATAAATGGATTGAGAACGTAACCGGGCAGGAATTTTATCTTAACCATAAACTCATTGAAAGGAGGAGGATTGACCTGGATAAGATGGTAGAAAAAGCAGCAGTGTTCATCAACCAGTTTGAAGGAGTTAAGATAGTACTGCCTTCTTTCGACCTGGAAAGGGGCGGAAACGGGTCGGCAGAAAACTCAGCACTGTATAATTCATTTTGTAAAAACCGCTCGGGCGACTTTTCATTTATCCTGGAAGAAGGATGGCAGCCATCGTTCAAATACAGGCGGGTGAATTACACCGGCCAAACCCACGTACCACTGGTTTTCTACGGAAAGGGTATCCTGCCAAGAAATATTAAGGCAAGGCATTTAGCTATTGACCTGGTGCCAACAATCTCCGACCTGATTGGCATACCAGCCCCCGACCGCTGCCAGGGTAGGATTATTGACTTGCCGTAATATCTCAAATAAGGAGTCCTCTAAAAGCTACTATTTTTATTCTGTTCAAGCCGTAATGTTTCACTGGGTTGGTCGCATACACTGCTTGGCCCGAAATACTGGATCGGTCCCGGGTAAACAAAGCATGTATCCAGCGACCATTCGCCACGTTTTGAAACAAAATATTTATATGGGGCATCGCCTAGTTCCACCAATGCCTTCTTAATAACCGGTTTCAGATGGCCTTGCCTGCGTTCTATGTTCATCATTGAAGTAATAGGGACACCCCCTGCAATCCACTCCTGTGCAGGAGCTGTTAAATTGCGTACCGATGACATGTACCCTGTTTTTCCCTGAGCAATTAAAACGGCTGCTGTATAACCTAATGAATAGGTGTAATCGGCATCGAAATTAGATGGCGCGGCACAACGTCCTTCGTATCCAAAGAAATGGTACTGTGTATCGAATTCACCAGGGTACTGGCCCTCTTCTTTCATTTTAGCCAAACGTATTTTAACCATCTTCCCCAACAGTTTTTCTGTTTCGATCAATGAAACCTGGACATTCCCGTGCGGGTCCCTATCCAATGTCAACTGAGAGGCAATACCCGAAGGCAATGATTTAAAGACCTCTGCTGATTCTTCGCTGATATTTTTAGCGACCCATTCTAAACGGTAACTTCTTTTTAACCCTTTAAAAATTTCAGAAGTTTTTGAACCGTCCGCCAATAATTCATTTAATTCATTAATTAAGGTTTTCATTTCAGGAATAAACTCGATTAAACCTTCGGGAATAAGTGCAACGCCAAAATTTTCGCCATTCTTGGCACGTTTTGCAATAATGCCGGCCATATTATCAACAATCTCGCCCAGCGTTTGCTTTTTATCGGCAACTTCTTCTGAGATCAGGGTGATGTTGGGCTGTGTTTGCAAAGCGCATTCCAGGCCAATATGCGAAGCCGAACGTCCCATTAACTTGATAAAATGCCAATATTTCTTTGCTGAATTCGCATCACGCTGGATATTCCCGATCAATTCAGTATAAACTTTAGTGGCGGTGTCAAATCCAAATGATGTTTCTATCATTTCATTTTTCAGGTCGCCATCGATGGTTTTCGGGCATCCGATAACCTGTACTCCTGCTTTCTTAGTAGCATAATATTCGGCCAGCACACATGCATTGGTATTTGAATCATCGCCACCAATTATTACAAGGGCCTTTATACCCAGGTCTTTCAATATCCTCAAACCCTTGTCAAATTGCTCTTCCTCTTCCAGTTTTGTACGGCCCGACCCAATAATATCGAACCCTCCTGTATTCCTGTATTCATCAATAATATCAGCAGTCAGTTCTTTGTACTTGTGGTCGACTAAACCACCTGGCCCGCCAAGGAAGCCAAATAATTTATTGTCAGGGTTTATTGCCTTTAAACTATCAAAAAGCCCCGATATAACGTTGTGCCCGCCAGGTGCCTGCCCGCCGGATAAAATTACACCAACATTAAATGAAGGGGTATCTGCTTTTCCTGCCCCTTCTTCAAAAGTAATGATTGGCATTCCGTAGGTATTCGGGAATAACTTTTTAATGTCGTCCTGGTCGGCAACCGATTCGGTTACTTTTCCTTCTACAACTTTTACAGGCCCTTGTAATGACTTTGGTAGTTTAGGCTGGTATTTAGCCCTTTCTTTTTGTAATGCACTAATTACGGTCATATCTTGATTTTATTAAAATACTATTTTTCAAGCCTAAAAATAGTTGAAAAAACAATTGGAATACTGTTTAACAGAAATTTACAGGAAGGATTTAAAATAACCTTAACCCGGATACAAAATCCCTGATATTAGACTGTTTAAAATTCAGGCAGCCTCGGTATAGGCCGGAAGGTGATTTTTTTTTTGCAAATGCAGCCATTGCCTGGCTTTTATAATAAAGTTGTTTAAATAATTTCATCCTCTGGGGTGTTACAATAAAACAAGAGCCTTCGTTGAATTATTTAATTGAATATTATTATATTCGCCTATACGGGGTGCGGAAAAATATTTCAATATAGTCCACGCCGGGACAAACCATGTTGCTTTTTTAAAGAAACATAGGATTACGGGTATTGTAACAGTAGTGCCAAAAGCCCAGGAAGCCATGAAAATTAAACATGGAAATACGTAAAGCAAAGCTTTTACAAAAGCTTATACAGCAGGGAGAACACCAGCAGCAGGATTTTAAGTTTTGTATTAACGATTCCCGGAAAATTGCAAAATCGCTGGTAGCATTTGCCAACACCGATGGCGGCAGGCTACTCATTGGCGTAAAAGACAACGGGCATATTACGGGGGTAAGGTCTGAAGAGGAATACTATATGGTTGAAGCGGCGGCAACAATCTATAGCAAGCCAACCATAAATTTCGAAACAAAACAGTGGACGGTTGAAGGCAAAACAGTTCTGGAAGTAACAATAGTGCCAAGCCCTGAGAAACCACACTTTGCAAAAGATGAAACAGGGAAATGGATTGCCTATATAAGGGAAGGTGATGAGAACCTTTTGGCAAACCGTATCCAGGTTGAAGTATGGAAGAAACAAAAAAGCCCGAAAGGCATCTTCTTTACCTATTCTGACAATGAACGCTTTTTGATCAATTACCTATCGGGCAATTATTCCATAAGCCTTTCGAAATTCATCAGGCTGGCACACGTCAACCGGTATAAAGCCATTGATATTTTATCTAATTTTGTATTAATAGGGTTATTGCTCATCCGCCCCGGGCAAAACAGCACCGAATTTATACTAAACCACAACTTCGAGCAGGAAGAGTTAGCAAAATTCCAGTTGTAAGCTATTAATATTAATTCTAAATTTAGGGGCTTTAAAACAATAGCTATATTTAATAAATTTTTATACCATGAAACGAATCTATCTATTATTAGTAATTACATTATTAATTTCCGGCATTTCTCATGCACAGGAAAATTACAAAGATAAAACCACCGATTTTAAGACTTATCCTGGCGGTGGGAAATATGAGGTAAAAAGTTACCCGCAAAAATTTAAATCAAGGAAACCAAAGAATGTTATTCTTATGATTGGCGATGGTATGGGGGTTTCGCAGGTTTTTTCCGGGATAACAGCAAACGGGGGGCACCTTTTCCTGGAAAATTGCAAGTATACCGGATTCTCCAAAACACAATCATCCAGTAGTTACATAACCGACTCGGCAGCCGGAGCGACTGCCCTCTCGGCAGGAGTAAAAACATATAATGGGGCAATCGGGGTAAACCCTGATACGATACCGGTTAAAACAATACTGGAAGAAGCCGAAGAAGAAGGGTTGGCTACCGGGCTGGTATCTACGTCATCAATTACCCATGCAACACCTGCTTCTTTTATTGCCCACCAAAAAAGCAGGGCGATGTATGAAGAAATTGCTGCCGATTTCCTGAAAACCGATATAGATGTATTTATTGGCGGAGGGTACAAACATTTCACCAAACGGAAAGACGGGCGTAACCTGGTTAACGAATTAAAAGGCAAGGGTTATACAGTTTTGCAGAACATGGGAAAAATTGCAAAGATAAAAAACGGCAAACTGGCAGGACTCACTTCGGCAGAACACAATGGCAGGGTAAATGAACGTAAAGATATGCTGCCTGTAGCAACCGAAACAGCTATTAATATCCTTAAAAATGACAAAGATGGCTTTTTCCTGATGGCTGAAGGCTCTCAGATTGACTGGGGGGGGCATCAAAATAATACCATTTACATTATTGAAGAGATGCTCGACTTTGACAAAGCAATTGGCAAAGCCCTTGATTTTGCAGCAAAAGACGGAAAAACCTTAGTCATTGTTACTGCCGACCACGAAACCGGCGGGTTTGCTTTATTAGACGGCAATATGGGTAGCGGGATGGTAAAAGGCGGCTTTGTTACCGGCGGGCATACGGGAGTAATGGTACCTGTATTTGCATACGGCCCGGGAGCTGAAAACTTTACCGGCATAATGGAAAATACTGATATCTACCACAAGATAAAAAGATTATTGCTGGATGAATAAATCCTTCAATTATATGCTCATTCATCCGGTAGCCCAGGGTTGCCGGATGAATAACAGGCGTATATAATAAGGGCGGTCAATTCTTCATAAGAGCCTCAAACCTGAATAATTCAGGCTAGAACTTTCACCCAGGCAAAAAAGAGCACCCTTTTATCTGGCCAATAATAGGAACATTTGCCACTTTAATTGGTTTCTATAATAGTTTTTTATATTTTAAAGGACTCATTAAACTGGGATTTATGAAAGAAGCGCTCGAGGTTTTGGACCATGTCAGGTTAAATTTCTCTCCATCAGGTTTATTCGCGTTAAATATTACCATTGCCTTTATTATGTTTGGCGTGGCCCTCGACATTAAATGGCAGCATTTCAAAGAAGTCATTACCAAACCCAAATCAGCAATAGTCGGGATTATTTCACAATTTTTTTTGCTGCCTGCTATTACATTCATTTTTATTTTATTCCTGAACCCCACACCAACTGTTGCCCTGGGGATGATTCTGATTGCATCATGCCCGGGCGGTAATATTTCCAATTTTATGAGTGCCCTGGCACGGGGGAATATTGCTTTATCGGTTAGCTTAACGGCAGTTGCCACTCTTGCCGCAACTTTTATGACTCCACTTAATTTTGCACTATGGGGAGGCTGGTATATTGATATTTACAATAGCTCCGGGGCTAAAGGGTTACTTAGGCCCATAGAAATAGACTTTTTCCAGATGGTGCAAACTGTATTCATTTTATTAGGGCTGCCTGTTGTTTTAGGGCTGTCCTTTTCCCAATACCTCCCCAGGCTCACAAAAAGAATCAAAGCACCGATACGGAAATTATCCTTCCTTATATTTATAGGTTTTGTAATTGCCTTGCTGGCAGCAAATTTCAGCAACTTCCTGAGTTTTGTCCACCTGGTATTCCTGATCGTACTTATACACAACGGGCTGGCCCTGGGAAGCGGTTTCCTGTTCAGCACAATTATGAAACGCCCGCGAATCGACCGAAGGGCTATTACAATAGAAACGGGGATCCAGAATTCGGGGCTTGCGCTGGTACTTATGTTCAACCCAAAAATATTCCCCCCTGAATATGAACTTGGGGGCATGGCGGTAATTGCTGCCTGGTGGGGTGTTTGGCACATAATCAGCGGGCTGGGGATTGCTACAATATGGTCGAGGAAACCATTAGTGCAACCTGCCACTGCCTAGCTTCCTGATTCATGCTGTTATAGAGATTTGTATCTAATCAGTACTTAAAGTGAGCTAAAATTAAGAGTGCCTAAAGTTATTAAAGTTGGCAAGGAGTTAAAATTTTAGGCATTTTAAAATCCTGTTATTTCTTTTTCCTGATTCTATTCTTTTTTGATTTTACATGCTGGTTTTTAGCCATCCCTGGTTTTCTTTTCTTTTCATGGAAAGCCCCTTTAAAAGTGGGGTCGTCAATTTTCCTTTGGCGGTCTATCTCACGTAGCTGTGCCTGCTGTTCTTTAAAATCGGTTTTTATTACCTCAACGCCTGCAGGTAAATCGTAATACGGCAATTCCATCCTTATCAGTTCCTCAATCTTTTTCAGGCGCCATTCTTCTGACGGGTCGATAAGTGTTATGGCAACTCCTTTATTCCCGGCCCTGGCAGTACGCCCTATCCTGTGGATATAATCTTCGTAGCAGGTAGGCAATTCAAAATTGATAACATGGCTTACCAGGCTGGCATCCAACCCACGTGCAGACACATCTGTTGAAATAAGTACACGCACTTCACCCTTCTTAAAATCGCTGATAGCATTGATACGTGAAGACTGCCCTTTGTTAGAATGTAAAATCCTTTTCTCACCCTCGGTTTTCCTCTTGATTACCTTAAAAATACCTTCGGCATGTTCTTTTGTCCGCGCAAATATTATTACACGGTTGTACTCCTCTTCATCGGCAAGCAGATGCTTAATCAAATTAAGTTTTGTACGGTAATTAGGTGTTTTATAGATGATTTGTTTTACCTGCTTTACAGGTGTAGCCGATGGGGCTACCTCAACACGGCCATAGTGGTCTAAAAATTCATTTGCCATTTCTTCTACCCGCCCCGAAAAGGTTGCAGAGAATAAAAGGTTCTGCCTCCGTGAAGGGAACACTTCGAACAGCCGCCGCAACTGGGGCATAAAACCCATGTCAAGCATCCGGTCGGCCTCGTCAATCACAAGGTGTTTTAAATACTTAAACGACAGGGCTTCTGCCCGGTACAAATCCCAGAGCCTTCCGGGCGTAGCCACCAATAAGTCTACACCCGGCTCAATCAATTCAGCATGCCTGGTCCAGCCAATACCTCCGTAAACCGCAGCATACCTCAAGTCTAAATAAGGTGCTAATTCCGCCACATCTTCGCCAACCTGGATAGAAAGTTCACGTGTGGGCACTAATATAATTACCCTGGGGCCATTTTGCCCGGCTTTAACCATCTTCATCAATAATGGCAAAAGGTAAGCTGCTGTTTTCCCTGTGCCGGTTTGTGCTATACCTAATACATTTACACCCGAACGGATTACAGGTATTGCCTTTTGCTGGATAGGCGTAGGTTCGGCAAAACCAATTCCATCCAGGGCTTTTAATAATGACTTTGATATTTTAAGGTCCTGAAAAGTATTTTTCATAAAACAAAAATAATACATCCTGATGGATTGCCTAAATAAAAAAGGAAAGATACGATTACCCCCAGGGAGATGAATCACCTCAATCGATACATCTTCCCGGGCAATGAGACCACCACATTCTTAAATTCCAGGTTTAAAAGAATAGCCGACACCCTGCTCATCGGCAACTTTGCCTCACTACAAACCTGGTCGATAAATGCTTCACCCTTCTCCTTCAATATTCCGTGAATAAGCGATTGCTCCGGTGTCAGTTCAACAAACAACTGCTGTTGCACCGCATCCGTTTTGCCCGGCGTATTTTCCCAGCCCATAATATATTCAAGGTCTTCAACACTTTCGATCAATGCTGCAACATTATTCCTTATCAGCCTGTTGCACCCCTTTGAATAAGCATCGCTTACTTTCCCGGGGAAAGCAAACACATCGCGGTTGTATGACGAAGCAATATCGGCAGTTACCAAAGCCCCGCCCTTTTTGCCAGATTCTACAACAATCGTTGTATCGGCAAGCCCGGCAATAATCCGGTTGCGCCGCAAAAAATTGGGAGGTTCTATTTTTGTATTGCCGGGGAAGTCTGTAACCAGCCCTCCATTCAGCATCATTTTCTTTGCAACCGGCTTATGCACAGTTGGGTACAACAAATCAAGTCCATGCCCAAGTACGCCAACCGTTTGCAAATTATAATTTATTGACGACTTGTGAGCCTGAATATCTATCCCGTAAGCTAACCCACTTACAACCAATATGTCATATTTACGTTCAGAAAAACTCCTGATCAGATCATCACAAAGGCTCCTGCCATAATCAGTGGCATTCCTGGTTCCAACAATACTGACGACCCGTTCTGTTTCAAAATTGATTTTACCTTTAGCATATAACATTACCGGGCTGTCGGCACAATTCAACAACCTGCGCGGATAATTATTGTCAATATAAAAATAGGTTGCAATATTATTCTCCATGACATACCGGGCTTCTTTACCTGCCCTGTCAAGCACTTCGCCCCTCCTGATTTTCCTGGCATTTACCTCCCCTATCCCGGGTATCTTAATAAGGTTTTTCACCGATTCATGGAAAACACCTTCAACGCTTCCTACATAAGCCACGAGGTTACGTGCCAGCACCCCGCCAATTCCGGGTATTAAAGACAGGGCTATTTTGTAGGTCAACGATTGGGACATATTAACGCTTTGGGGTAATTAATTTTATTTTAAAGGCCAAGTATTTTGTCAAGGGTTTGTTCTATTCTCTTCCTGTCCGACTTTGAAACAGCAGTAAGGCTTATGGCAGGGTACTCGGCTATCCCCCTTTTGGTTTTAACCGCTAAGTTCAATTCCGAAAATAAACCGAACATCCCGGAGTCAAACCTGGCCTCATGTAAAACCTTTGGTGAAAATTCAATTGTACTATACTGTTTTTTACCAAACTTAGCAATGGGGTAATACCGGAATGTTATCAATCCGTTGTCATCGGAGAACTCAACATATTGATAATCGGCAAACTGAAAAAACAATATCCATAACGCAAAAATCCCACCCGAAATCAGTGCCGCCCCAAATTGGTCAAAATATATCAGGACTGCAGCTGCAATTACAAATAAACTTCCAAAGTAGAATATCCGTTTGGTTATGATTGAACGTTTTTTATTTTCAATTACCATGTTTCCCCGTTATTAAATCCCTAAAAATTAATTCCATGAAAATCCCTTCCCCCGGTACAAAAGTAAAAATGTTTTAACTTTACCGCAATTTAATACGCAGTTATGGGAAAATCAAAGATTTCGTCAGAAATTCTGTTCACTCAGGAGGTTGAACGTAAACTATCAGAGATTGTTTGCCACTACCCCAAAGAAAAAATTTTTCTGGCTACAGAAAATAATGTAAAAAAAATTTGTTTGCCCAAAATAAAAGAGTTGGTGGATAAATATTCCATCCGGGTGATTGTTATCCCGGAAGGCGAATCGAATAAAAAACTTGAGTCGGTTACGGCAATATGGGAGGCCCTAAGTATAAATGGTGCCGACAGGAAGTCGCTACTGATTAATTTAGGAGGAGGAATGCTTACCGACCTGGCAGGCTTTGCAGCTTCTACTTTCAAACGGGGAATAGATTTTGTCAATATCCCAACTACCCTGCTTTCACAGGTCGATGCTTCAGTTGGCGGGAAAACGGGGTTTAATTTTAACGGGCTGAAAAATGAGATTGGGACTTTTAAAAACCCAATATCAGTAATTATTAACACCGATTTCCTAAAGACAATTAACAAGGAAAACCTCCTTTCGGGCTATGCGGAAATGATAAAACATGGTTTAATTTTCAGTCCTGCCCACCTTCGGGAGCTGGAGGCTTTCGACCTTGAAGAGGTAGACTATGCTCTTTTACAGGGAATTATCAGGCATTCGGTGAATGTGAAAGAATATTTTGTCGAAAACGACCCTACGGAAATGAATATCCGCAAAGCACTTAATTTTGGGCATACCACAGGCCATGCATTTGAAAGCTTTGCAATGAAGCAAAAGCGGCCGGTTTTACATGGGTATGCCGTTGCATACGGAATGATTATGGAGCTTTACCTGTCGGTTATAAAATGTAATCTTAATAAAAATATTATGTCACGTTTAGCCAACTGGTTATTGTCTGTTTACGGGAAATTTGAAATCCGGGAATCAGATTCCGGCCAACTTTTTGAGCTAATGACACACGACAAGAAAAATGAAAAAGGGAAAATAAATTTTACACTAATTTCAGAGGTCGGCAAAGTAGAAATTAATCAGGATTGCGGCAAAGAACTAATTCTTGAGGCTTTGAGGTATTATAAAAGCCTCTGAATACTTTATATTACAGTAAAAACAGAGTATGAAACAAACATGGAATTTAAACGGATGAAATACCAATTATCTGCCCCAATTAATAAAATTGAAAGTTCAATAAAGCTACCTTCATCGAAAAGCATCAGCAACCGGGTACTCATTATAAATTCGTTAAGCAACAGTTTTTCCCCTGCCAGGAATTTATCAGACAGCGATGACACCAAAATAATGGAGCGGGTACTGAACTCAAACTCCAGTAAGTTTGATATTGGCCATGCCGGGACAGCCATGCGTTTCCTTACCGCTTTTTTATCAAAAATTGCCGGGCAATGGGAAATTACCGGTTCACAAAGGATGAAACAGCGTCCGATAGGCATACTGGTAGACACTTTAAGGAAACTGGGGGCGAAAATAGAATATATTGAAAACGAAGGATACCCGCCACTCCGGATTTGGGGTTCGCACCTGAAAGGCGGAGTAATAGAGTTGGACGGCAGTGTCAGCAGCCAATACATTACAGCACTTTTATTGATTGCCCCTACCCTGGAGGGTGGGTTAACTTTAAAATTGAAAAATAAAATAACCTCCCGTTCGTACATTGAACTGACCCTGAAACTAATGGCAAAATTTGGCATCCGGCATTCCTGGGAAGGCAATGAAATAAGGGTTGAGGAGCAAGATTATTTACCGGTTGATTTTTCTGTCGAAGCCGACTGGTCGGGAGCCTCATACTGGTACCAGATTGCTGCCTTATGCGATGAAGCTGAAATTCAATTGGAAAACCTGGAATTACCAAGTATACAAGGCGATGCCGCCATAGCAAAATGGTTCGAAGCCTTCGGTGTTATCAGCAAAAAATCGGAGAATGGCATACTCCTGATAAAAAAGGGGGGGCAGCAGCCTCAGCACCTAAGCCTGAATTTTACAGACAATCCTGACATGGCTCAAACCATGGCTGTATTGAATGTAGCAAAAAAAGTCCCTTTCCATTTTTCGGGGCTCGAAACGCTTAAAATAAAAGAGACAAACCGGATTGCTGCTTTACAAAACGAACTGGCAAAATTTGGGGCAACCCTTACCGAGCCAAGCCACGGAGAGTTGGCATGGGATGGCACGATCAATGAATCAGGCATTCAAAAGAATCCGGTTATTGATACGTACAACGACCACCGTATGGCCATGGCATTTGCACCGATGGCCCTGGCAGGGTATTCATTGCAAATTGCAGAACCTTTAGTGGTGACAAAGTCCTATACTAAATACTGGTATGATTTGCAACAGGTTGGATTTTCAATAAAAGAAACCTGAAAAATATACGATCTTTGCTACCGCCTCTTTTTTAGTTAAGGTTTTTCCCCTCCGAAAATCAGCTTTCCCCCTATATGCTGCCATTCAACCTAACCATATCTTTGACATATAATCTTGGATTGAAATTTTAGTATGAACTTAAAAAAATACGGTCATGGCTTTATTATGGTTAATATTAGGAATTACTTCAGCGATCGCATTACTGATCAGCTACTACTGGATTAAATACGGAATTCCATGGTATTCATTATTCACAAGCCTTTTGGGAGTTTTTATCTTTCTGTTTGCAGTTGCATGGGTAATTGGGGCAATGTATAAAGGGGAGCCATTTGCAGCATCGTCAGGAATGTTAACATTTGGGCTTCCGGGGATCCTGCTAATCCTGGTTGGATGGAAACTATCCAAACAAGAAAAAGAAACAAAATAAGAATTATTATTTGACCAAGTGATTGTACAATATATGTTTACAAACACCCTACTCAGAAAAAGCCGGCGTTGCCGGCTTTTTTTTTATTGAAGTTGTTTAATAATATTTGCCTTCATAAAAAAAATCACCGCTTTTTTATAAAGAATGTTTTCATTAGTTCGGCACACTCTTCTTCGAGTATACCACCTACAAGCTCTGTTTTTGGGTGAAGTGCATCCGGCGAGGAATCCCTGAACCCCCTTTTTTCATCTAAAGCCCCGTACACAACTTTAGAAACCTGCGACCAGCCCAGGGCTCCCGCACACATTACACATGGTTCAACAGTAACATACAAAACACAATCAGTAAGGTACTTGCCTCCCAGGAAATTAGCTGCTGCCGTAATAGCCTGCATTTCGGCATGGGCAGTCACATCGTTCAACCTTTCAGTTAAGTTATGTGCCCTGGCTATCACCCGCTTATCCGCAACAACTACTGCCCCAACAGGCACCTCGCCCTTATCAAACGCAATTTTTGCTTCCTGAAGGGCTTTTTTCATATAATACTCATCGTTGAACGGCTCAATCATTATAATATCCCCATAAATTCATTAATCCTAAAAAGAAGAAGATGAAATTGCTAAAAACTTCTTATTTTAGCAAGCTAATAATAAAATTTAATTATGTACAGAACACATACTTGCGGCGAACTCAGAATAGAGGATGTTGGCCAGGAAGTAACTCTTTCAGGCTGGGTACAGCGAATTCGTGACCTGGGGGGCATGTCGTTTATCGACCTCAGGGACAGGTACGGGATTACCCAGATAGTTGCAAACGAAGGCACCAGCGAAAAAGTAGTCGCAACCCTTTCAAAAATAGGGAGGGAATTTGTAATACAGGTGAATGGGGTAGTAAAAGAGCGTTCCAGTAAAAATAAAAATATACCGACCGGTGAAATAGAAATAGAAATTAAAAGCTTAACAATACTTAGCAATGCATCACTCCCTCCTTTTACAATACAGGACGATACAGATGGAGGCGATGAATTACGGATGAAATACCGTTACCTTGACCTCCGGAGGAAGGTTGTTCAGGAAAACCTTATCCTGAGGGCAAAAATGGCACATACCACAAGGTCGTATTTAAACAGCCAGGGATTTATTGAAACGGAAACCCCCGTGCTGATTAATTCAACTCCGGAAGGAGCCCGTGATTTTATTGTGCCTTCAAGGGCTAACCCAGGTAAATTTTACGCATTGCCTCAATCGCCACAGGTATTTAAGCAATTATTAATGATTGCCGGATTCGACCGTTACTACCAAATAGTAAAATGTTTCAGGGATGAAGACCTCAGGGCCGACCGCCAACCTGAATTCACCCAAATTGACTGTGAAATGTCGTTTGTCGAACAAGAAGACATATTAGATACATTCGAAGGCCTGACAAAACACCTTTTCAAAGAAATTAAAGGGATTGAGGTAACAGATTTCCCACGGATACCATATAGTGAGGCTATTGAAAAATATGGGTCCGATAAGCCCGATACCCGGTTCGGTATGCTGATACATGAGTTAACAGGCATTACAAAAGGCAATGGTTTCGTTGTTTTCGATTCTGCAGACTATATTGGAGGCATTTGTGCCCAGGGCTGTGCAGGGTATTCGCGTAAGCAACTTGACCAGCTTACCAATTGGGTCAAACGCCCACAAATTGGAGCAAAGGGGTTGATTTATGTAAAATATAATACGGATGGCTCGTTTAAATCGTCAGTTGACAAATTCTACTCTCAGGACGATTTGAAAAAATGGGCAGAAAAATTTAATGCCAGGCCAGGCGACCTCTTATTGGTAATGTCGGGTAACGATTCGCACACGCTTAAAGCCCTTGGGGAATTGAGGCTTAATATGGGGGGTCAACTCAATTTGCGCAACAACAATGAATTTAAACCTTTATGGGTAATTGATTTCCCGCTACTTGAGTGGGATGAAGAAAGTGACCGCTATTATGCCATGCACCATCCTTTCACTTCGCCAAAACCCGAGGATATCCCATTGCTTGACTCAGCCCCTGAGAAGGTAAGGGCAAATGCTTACGACCTTGTTATCAATGGTGTAGAGATTGGCGGCGGTTCAGTAAGGATTTTTGATTCTGAACTCCAGGCTAAAATGTTCGGGAAACTTGGTTTCACCTCTGAACAGGCTCAGGCTCAGTTTGGGTTTTTAATGAATGCGTTTAAATACGGAGCCCCTCCACATGCAGGCATTGCATTTGGTTTCGACCGGTTGGTCTCTTTATTTGCCGGGCTCGATAGTATCCGTGATGTAATTGCATTCCCTAAAAATAATGCAGGCCGTGATGTAATGATCGACTCTCCATCAGAGGTGGCAAAAGAACAACTTGACGAGTTAGGGTTAAAAATAATCCCAAAAGGGAATTAATAATACAATTACTGCATAAAAAAAGGGGAGCATAAAATACTCCCTTTTTTTTATTATATAGTCTTATTTAACCTCTAATCAGACCTTTGCCTTGAAGAATATGTGATATTCAAAGCTGCCGCTTTACGTAATTCCCACTTTATATCGTTTACAATACCCATCTTGGTAAATTCATCGATTTTAAGTGAAGTAACCATCATAGGGACCTCAGCCTCGTCACGTGCTTCCCTTTCAGCAGTAATGTAATCAGGGATATCCCCCACATTTGCAAACTGGTCGTTAAGCTGCACCCGTGGTTCACTCCCATAAATTTTTTGATATTGTTTATGAGGTGGCCCGACATAAATGTAACTTACCAATGACTTTTTCTCCAATTTGCTAATTTCAGTCGCTTTTGGGACAGTTAGTTTAACCATAAGCGTAACTTCGCGCATGGTGGTAGTCACCATGAAAAAGAAAAGAAGCATAAATACAATATCGGGTAATGAAGCCGTTGAGATTGGAGGTAGTTCTTTTTTGCCACTTTTTCTAAATTTACTCATAACTACTTTCCTCCAACTTTTTTAGGTTCAGCTTCAGATAATAACATTGGGATCGCTTTCTGAACGGCCTTTCGCCTATCTTTATCCAGATTGCTATAAGGCTTCCCAAATTCCCTTCTCGAGAGTTCATCCCTGAGCTCATTATATGCACCAACCAATTCATTCATGACAGCGATATAGGTTCCATATTGTGTCCCTACATCATTCTGCAGTGAAATCACTCCTTTCGAAACTTCATATTCACCAAGGAAAGGTATTTCAACCAATTTCTTTTCCGGTAAATTATCTGAGTTATCCGGGTTTGCCAAAAATTCTTTGGCTTTTTCACGCAGGTTTGAAATTTGCATCAACTCTCCCTCTACCATCAACCTGTTGCTTTTGTCAACTAGTACAATAAACACATTTCGTTCTTTAATAGGAGGAGTATCCTCCATATCTTCAGGTGGCATAGGTGATAAGCGCCTTCTCAAACCGCTGTCAACGTCCATGGTGGTTGTAACAAGGAAGAATATAAGCAACATAAAAGCAATATCTGCCAATGTTGATGCCGGTAGTTCTGGTATTTTTTTAGCCATAATAATTTTCTCTTGTTATATACCCACGAACTGGATTATTTAAATAATTTGGTTACTGAGGAAGATGCTATAAGAGCGATTGCTATAAACAATAAAATATAGGTAGCATAAAGCCCTGTACCTATCATCTTAGATATTCTTGGCGTTAATGTCCCGTCAGCAATATATTTATCTACACCATGGAATGTTGGTATCGCATCGGATGCTAAAAAATAAGCAATCAGTGCGACAACCAACAAGAAACCAAGGGAGATAAGCCCTCGTTTGGCTGCTGCTGCATCAGAAATGGTATGCAGTATTCCTGCAACTACTGCACTTCCGGCACCAATAGCCAACAAGATGTAGACCCATATAAGGTTAGTATTAATCCAACCTACCATAGAAGGATCAGCTTCACCACCATCACTAATGTTTGCCATTAATGAAATAACGAGTACAGCTGAAACTACCAGTAGAACCCATAATACTATGGTTAATAGTTTTCCTACTTTAGTCATAATTGTACAGTTATTTTTTAAGGTTATATTTTACTAAAAGATCTAATAAAGAGATTGAGGCATCTTCCATGTTATTTACAATACTATCAATCTTTGAAACACAATAGTTATAGAAAATCTGAAGGATGATAGCAACAACAAGGCCAGATACAGTTGTAATCAAAGCTACTTTAATACCCCCTGCAACCAATGTTGGCGAAATATCACCGGCTATCTCAATGGCATTAAATGCAGCGATCATACCAATAACCGTACCCATAAACCCAAGCATAGGCGCCAGGGCAATAAATAGTGCCAGCCAGCTAAGGTTCCTTTCGAGAAGGCCTGCTTGTACGCCGCCGTAAGAAATAATTGATTTCTCAACTACATCAATTCCATGTTCCATCCTGTCCAGCCCCTGATAGAAAATACTTGCTACAGGTCCACGAGTATTACGGCAAACATCTTTTGCAGCCTCAATACCACCATTTTCAAGTGCTTCTTCAACATTAGCCAACAATTTTTTAGTATTGGTTGTTGCCATATTAAGGTAAAGGACTCTTTCTATTGCAAAAGCCAACCCAAGAATAAGGGCAATTAAAACAAACGACATAAATGCCGGGCCACCATCAATGAACTGTTTTTTCAATTCATTATGGAACGATTTGCCTTCTTCAGCTTGGGCTGCAGCAGCTTCTTCAGTATCGGCTGCCAGGTCAACTTGTTCAGTAGCAGTAGAATCTACTGCTTGTTCAGTTGCGCCCTTGGCCTGATCCTGGGCAACTACAGTGTTTGATCCTACAAATAAAAGCATTCCGGAAATTGCTATTAACGCGAATAGTCTTTTCATAATTGATTTGAATTTTAATTAATAATCTCCTTGATTTTGTTAATTATTGATTTTAGATTTTTTATTTATCTCCATTCCATTAATATAAGTATCCATAAAAAAAAGGTTGACAAATAAGTTTTTCCACTCCACAAAATTCATGCCCCCCTGGTATTAAATCAACAAATCAACCAAAATTTAAACTGAATACAAAATAACCCCACCTAATATTCTCCGTCCTATTGCGGAGAGAGGGGGATTCGAACCCCCGGTTCCGTTTCGCGGAACACACGCTTTCCAGGCGTGCCAGTTAAGCCACTCCTGCACCTCTCCAGGCAATAATCTGGCATCCCTAAAAATAACGGGCTGCAAATTACAAAAAAATTGCGAAAAAAAAATAATGCTATTCACTAATTTCCCCACTCAAACTCTTAATCAAATGCATTTTAATCTCGGCATATTCAAGACCCTGCCCTAATAAATACATAAGCTTTGTTATGGCAGCTTCCAATGTCATATCTTTTCCGGAAACAACCCCGGCGTTGAGCAACTCAATACTGGTTTCATACTGCCCCATTATTACCCGCCCTCCCTGGCATTGAGTAACATTTAAAATAATAATACCCTTCTTTATTGCACGTTTAATACTGTTAACTATCCAATGTGCAGTTGGCACATTGCCAGACCCAAACGACTCTAAAACAACACCTTTCAGCCCCTGCATATTCAGTATATAATCAAAAGCGCCCTTGTTGATACCAGGGAATATTTTAAGGATTATAACATTCCTGTCGAAATTTGTACTTATTTTTAATATCCCCTTATTCACAGGGTACTGGATAAAATCGGTATTGTATTTAATATCAACACCGGCTATTGCGAGTGGCGGGTAGTTTTCAGATACAAATGCGCTAAAATTTTCCGAATCGCGTTTTGTGGTACGGTTCCCCCTGTATAATTTATAATCAAAATAAATACACACTTCGGGTATTAGTGCTAACCCGTTTTTTTTGGCAGCTGCTATTTCTACTGCTGTTATTAAGTTCTCCTTCCCATCAGTCCTCAGAGTGCCGATTGGCAATTGAGACCCTGTTAAGATAATTGGCTTATCAAGGTTTTCAAACATATAACTTAAAGCAGAAGCCGTATAGGCCATGGTATCGGTACCATGCAAAATGACAAATCCATCAAACTTCCGGTAGTTATGTTTGATTGTATTGGCAATTCTCACCCATATAGAAATAGTAATATCTGATGAGTCGATTGGAGGATTAAAGGTTATTGTTTTTAATGTATACCCAAATTTATTTAATTCGGGCACCTCATCCAGTATCCGGTCGAACCTGACAGGCGAAAGGCTTCCTGTTTTTGGGTGGCGAACCATCCCTATTGTCCCTCCTGTGTAAATAATTAATAATGATATTTTATTTAATTGTTCCTTTTCCATCTTTTTTAATTAACCGTAATTCAATTGCTCAACACGCCTGGGTCATAAGCAAAATAAGGACTTTACATTTCCTGAAGTAACTCTGGCTATTTCACCAGGTGGCAAACTGTATACTTCGGCAACCTTGTCAGCTACAAGCTTTAGATACGCACTTTCATTCCGTTTCCCACGGAATGGGACAGGAGCCAAATATGGCGAATCGGTTTCTAAAACTAAATGACAAACATCAATTTGTTGCAATACCTCACGGAGGTTACTGTTTTTAAAGGTAACAACACCCCCTACCCCTAATTTAAAGCCCAGCCCTATTATTTTTTTTGCTTCTGAAACATTTCCGGTAAAACAATGGAAGATACCTTTCAATCTACCATCCTGTTCTTTTTCTAAAATATTATAAACTTCGGCAAAAGAGTTTCTCACATGGATAACTACCGGCAGGTTCTTATTTTTTGCTATCCTAAGCTGGTACATGAAAGCATCCTCCTGTTCCTTTTGACAGCTTTTATCCCAATAAAGGTCAATCCCAACTTCGCCAATGCCGTAAAACCCCTCCTTTTCGAGCCAGGCTTCCATTTCCCCGAGTTTTTTTTTATAGCCGGCATCTACCGATGTCGGGTGTAAGCCTATAAGCGGGTAACAAATCCCATGGTACATTTTACTTACAGCCAACAACCTTTTAATTGTACCAGTATCTATATTAGGTAAAATAATTTTCCCTACTCCTGCGTTTTTACTGCGTTGGATAACCTCGTCAAGGTCATCATCAAAATCCTCCAGGTATATATGCGAATGCGAATCAATTAACATACAATATGATTTTACACAAAAATAAACACTTATTTAAGTTATAAAAGCCGATACCCTATATAAAAAAAGAGGGTAGCATATTGCCCCCTCTTTTCAACAGATAAAAAAGTTGTTCAGAATCAAACCCCGAAAGGAATGCCCAGCCAAAAAAATAGCTTCCCCGGAAAACCGGGGAAGCTAAATTGCCGCGTATTTATTTTACCTTTATTTTACTTCTTCAAAATCCACATCGGTAACTTCGTCATCCTGCTTAGGCTGGCCATTCGTTGGGCCGCTATCGGCTCCGGCAGTTGGCCCGGCCTGAGGGCCTTGTGCTTCGCCACCCTGTGCATTGGCCGCATTATACATTTCCTGAGAAGCTGCCTGGAAAACTGTATTCAGTTCTGCAATTGCAGTGTCAATAGCTGCCACATCCTGGCTTTTGTGTGCTTCCTTCAATTTTGCCAAAGCATCTTCAATTGGCTTTTTCTTGTCTTCAGGAATTTTATCGCCATATTCTTTCAATTGTTTTTCAGTCTGGAATATTAAGCTATCGGCCTGGTTTATTTTATCAACTTTTTCTTTGGCTGCTTTATCTGCTGCCTCGTTCACGGCTGCTTCTTCTTTCATCTTTTTGATTTCCTCATCAGTTAGCCCCGATGAAGCCTCAATACGGATTTGTTGCGATTTGCCGGTTGCTTTATCTTTTGCCGAAACATGCAGTATCCCGTTGGCATCAATATCAAAAGTAACTTCAATCTGAGGCACACCCCTTGGTGACGGCGGAATACCATCTAAATGAAACCGGCCAATGGTTTTATTACCTGATGCCATTGGGCGTTCGCCCTGTAACACATGGATCTCAACCGAAGGCTGGTTGTCGGAGGCAGTGGTAAATGTTTCTGTCTTTTTAGTTGGTATTGTCGTATTAGATTCAATCAATTTTGTCATTACGCCACCCATCGTCTCGATACCTAACGAAAGTGGGGTTACATCAAGAAGGAGTACGTCTTTTACCTCACCGGTAAGGACACCGCCCTGAATAGCTGCACCAATAGCAACGACTTCATCAGGGTTTACCCCTTTTGAAGGTGTCCTCCCAAAGAATTGCTGGACCTTTTCCTGAATAGCAGGGATACGGGTAGAACCACCTACCAGGATTACCTCATCCACATCGGAAGGAGACAAACCTGCGTTTTTCAATGCTTTTTGGCAGGGAGCTATGGTTGCATTGATCAGACGATCGGACAGCTGCTCAAATTTTGAACGTGTTAAGGTTTTCACCATGTGTTTTGGCACACCGTCAACAGGCATTATATATGGTAAATTAATTTCTGTTTGTACAGAACTTGACAATTCAATTTTTGCTTTCTCCGCTGCTTCTTTAAGGCGCTGCAAGGCCATTGGGTCTTTCCGTAAATCAACACCTTCGTCTTTTTTAAATTCATCTGCCAGCCAGTCAATTATTACCTGGTCGAAATCATCTCCTCCAAGGTGTGTGTCGCCATCGGTTGCTTTAACTTCGAAGACCCCATCGCCCAATTCAAGGATTGAGATATCAAATGTGCCGCCGCCAAGGTCAAAAACGGCAATTTTCATATCCTTGTCCATTTTATCCAACCCATAAGCCAATGATGCAGCGGTCGGCTCATTTATAATCCTCTTAACAGCCAGTCCGGCAACCTCCCCTGCTTCTTTTGTAGCCTGCCTTTGCGCATCGCTAAAATAAGCCGGCACGGTAATTACTGCTTCTGTAACTTCCTGCCCAAGATAATCTTCGGCAGTTTTTTTCATTTTTTGCAGAATCATTGCCGAAATTTCCTGTGGAGTATAATTCCGGTTATCAATTTTTACACGTGGAGTATTATTATCGCCTTTTACCACTTTATATGTTACCCTGCCAACTTCTTTGGCACAACGGTCAAAGGTCTCACCCATGAACCGTTTAATCGAATAGATTGTTTTGGTTGGGTTTGTAATTGCCTGGCGTTTTGCAGGGTCGCCTATTTTACGTTCCCCGTTTTCAACAAAAGCAACTATTGAAGGAGTCGTCCGTTTACCTTCGCTGTTAGGAATTACAACAGGCTCGTTTCCTTCCATTACGGCTACACATGAATTTGTGGTTCCTAAGTCTATCCCTATAATTTTTCCCATTTTATCGAATATTTTAAATAAATGATTATACGTACTAAATTTTTATGGTAGATTATTAATCAATGATTATGCCATTGGGGGAAATTACTTCTCAAGGGCAAAATTGGCATAATAGCGATCAACATTATCAATAAAGCTGCCAACGCAAATGACAAAAAGTCAGAAAATATAATTAAAAATAATCCTTACCTTTACCGCCCTAACCGATATCTAAATCTACTATGGGAACAAAAGAAATTAGCACTAAACCCCAAAAAAGACTTTATTCACTGGATGCACTCCGTGGTTTCGATATGTTTTGGATCACAGGGGGCGGTATGCTTGCGATTACAATCTCGGATTTAACGGGCTTTGAATGGCTGGGTGTACAAATGGAGCATGTTAAATGGGAAGGTTTCCACTTTTACGACCTTATATTCCCACTGTTTATGTTTATTGCAGGGGTTGCAATCCCTCTTTCTGTAAAAGCCAGGCTGGACAGGAACGTCCCGAAAAAGCAACTGTTAAAAAAAGTGTTCTACCGCATGGTTGCTTTGGTAGCACTGGGCTTGCTTTATAATGGTGTTTTTAAAGCCGGATTTGCAGGAAGCCGCTTTGCAAGTGTCCTTGGACAAATTGGTATTGCCTACTTTTTCGCATCCCTTATTGTAATTTATTTTAAAACTTTCAAGGCCCGGCTAATCTGGCTGGGTGGAATCCTGGCAGGCTATGCCATAATACAATTGCTCATACCGGTTCCAGGCTTCGGGGCTGGCGTATTGACCCCCGAAGGCTCAATTAATAGCTTCATCGACCGGCTTTTCCTCCCGGGGAGGCTGTATGGCGGCACCTTCGACCCCGAAGGGTTGTTGTGCATAATCTCAGCTACCGGAATTACCTTAATGGGGACTGTTGCGGGGAATATATTGCGGAGGAAAGATAAAACAGACTGGCAAAAAATCAGTTACCTGTCAGTTACCGGTGCCGGGCTGATTATTTCAGCACTCATTATTTCACCATTCTACCCAATTATTAAAGCTTGCTGGACCACTTCCTTCAACCTGCTTGCAGGAGGGATCAGCTTCCTGCTGATTGCTTTGTTTTACCTGATTATTGACCATTGGGGATTTAAAAGCTGGTCGTTCTACTTCAGGGTAATTGGTATGAATTCCATATTCGTTTATATGTTCAGGCGAATTATAAACATGCAACATGTTTCCGAATTCTTTTTTGGCTGGTTGTCCGACCCACAAAGCATTTACGGTAAACTGGTAATTATTATCGGAGCAATCGCATTAACATGGTTGTTATTATATTACATGTACAAAAAGAAAATATTCTTAAAAGTTTAGCCTGAAAATCCTTCGTAAGAAAGATTGGCACCCTACTGTCGTGTCACGCATAAAGTGACGCACCAAGTATCGTTCTTTTCTGTTTTCCCTTCACAATAAAAAGACTCACGTAGCTACGGCTATGCTTACTTTTTCTTATTTTGGGAAAACAAAAAAATAACTTCAACTTATACATCATTTCACACATGACACGACACTACTATGAAATTTTAGATATGTTTACCCTGGCTGGTTTCAAACATTCTTCAATTAACCACACAATTTTATACTTTTGTAATTATAACTGAATAATAAAAAAAATGCCGGTTAATAAAGAGATTAAGAAAGTGACTACCCACCGCCTTATGGAGATGAAATTGCGGGGAGAAAAAATAGCCATGCTTACATCGTATGATTACAGCATGGCAAAATTAGTTGACGAAGCGGGTATAGATATTATCCTGGTTGGCGACTCGGCATCAAATGTTATGTCAGGCAACGAAACCACCTTACCCATCACTTTAAACCAAATGATTTACCACGGGGCATCGGTTGTGAAAGCAACCACACGCGCATTGGTAGTGGTCGACCTGCCTTTTGGCACATACCAGGGCAATTCGATGGAAGCACTTGCATCGTCTATCAGGATAATGAAAGAAACGGCTGCCGACTCTGTAAAGCTGGAAGGGGGCGCTGAAGTCATTGAATCGGTTAACCGCATTCTTTCAGCCGGGATCCCCGTAATGGGGCACCTGGGGCTAATGCCGCAATCTATTCATAAGTTTGGGACATATTCTGTACGGGCAAAAGCCGAGGACGAAGCAAAAAAATTATTAGAAGACGCTCATCTACTGGAAGATGCGGGGTGTTTTGCAATAGTCCTTGAAAAAATCCCTGCGGCACTGGGTAAACAGGTTGCGCAAGAACTGAACATCCCTTTAATTGGTATTGGAGCCGGCAATGGAGTAGATGGGCAGGTTTTGGTTATTCACGATATGCTTGGTATCACCCAGCAATTCTCACCCCGTTTCCTGCGTAGGTACCACGACCTGGCAGCCGAGATCAAGGGGGCTGTAGGGGCTTATATCGATGATGTAAAAACACTTGACTTCCCGAATGATAAAGAACAATATTAACTAAGGTATAATCTACCTACTTACAGCCAACTCCGACAATGGAAATTCTTTTTGAAGACAACCATATCATTGCCATTAATAAAGCTTGTGGCAAACTTACACAAGGCGACAAAACCGGTGACCCGCCGCTGACGGAACAAGTCAAGGACTACCTGAGGGAAAAATACAACAAACCGGGCAATGTATTCATCGGACTGCCCCACCGCCTCGACCGCCCTACAAGCGGGGCTATAATTTTTGCCAAAACAAGCAAAGTATTACCCCGGTTAAATAAACTTTTTCAAACCAAGGGGGAAGTAAAAAAAATATATTGGGCAGTGGTAGACAAAATGCCGCCAGAAAAGGAAGGTACATTGGAGCACTACCTTGTGAAAAACCATGAAAAGAACAGGAGTTTTGCCTACACCGAGCCTGTTGAAGGCGGGAAATATGCCAAACTAAACTACCGTTACCTCGCCAGTTCCGACAATTACCACCTACTGGAAATTGATTTACTGACCGGCAGGCACCACCAGATAAGGATACAATTGAGGCAATTGAAACTACACATTAAAGGCGACCTGAAATATGGGTTCCCCCGTTCAAACAAAGATGCCGGTATACATTTGCATGCAAGGAAGATATCCTTTGTCCATCCTGTTAAACAAACCCCTGTTACAATTGTAGCCAACCCCCCAAAAGATGCCGTTTGGGACTATTTTTTAAAAAAAGTACAATAAACCCCCCGGTTGCCGGATAATTTTGTGCTATGAAGTTGATTAACCTGAATAATTCAGGTTAAAGTTAAAGTGGATTTTCGAGAGTAATATATTAATTTTAGCTCCGAGTAATCGGGGAGCTCGGTTTTTAGGATAATTAACTATATCTTTATGCTATCTGAAAGCCGGCAAGGCTACTTCATAAATATATATAATATATATTTTAACTTGTAAACATTTGAATTATGCCATTCGAATTACCTTCGTTACCGTATGCTAAAAATGCACTTGAACCGTTTATTAGCGAAAAAACCCTGGAGTTCCACCATGGGAAGCACCATCAGGCGTATGTTAATAATTTAAACAACCTCGTTGGAGGCACTCAATTTGAGGATGCCAGCCTCGAAACTATCATTAAAGAAGCCGATGGCGGTATTTTTAACAATGGGGCGCAGGTGTACAACCACACTTTTTATTTTGAACAGTTTGCAAAAGGCGGATGCAAAGAACCTAAGGACAGGTTGAAAGCAGCCATTGAAAAAGATTTCGGCTCGGTAGGAGCCTTTAAAGAACAGTTTTCGAAGTCGGCGGCTACACTGTTTGGCTCGGGCTGGGCCTGGTTAGTGGTAAATGAAGAAGGGAATCTTGAAATTGTCCAGTCAAGCAACGCCGGAAATCCTTTAAGAATAGGGAGAACACCCCTATTAACCTGCGATGTATGGGAACATGCCTATTACCTGGACAAACAAAACGCACGGCCAAAATACATTGAGGATTTTTGGGAAATCATAGACTGGAAGGTAATCTCCGAAAGATTCTTCGGATAAAATATAAAATTATGAGTACAGAAAAAGTATTGCAAACATTAGCAGCATCCGGGAAACCAATGAAAGCCGGAGAAATTGCAGACGCATCAGGAATGGATAAAAAAGAAGTAGATAAAGCAATGAAGCAGCTTAAAGCAGAAGGCAAGATTGTTTCTCCCAAAAGATGCTTCTGGGAACCAAATAAGTAAGCACTGGTTAATAGAAAAGATAAAACCAAGATTATTGGATAGAGTCTCTGGCCATTTTAATTTTAAACTACAGGCTTTATAACGAAGTCTTATGACTACAGCCATCATTGATTTAGGTACTAATACCTGTAACCTCCTGGTTGCAGGAACAGGAAACGGGAAGTACCAGATACTCTACCAGGGGAAGGAAGCTGTAAAGCTGGGAGACCGTTCTATAAATCAAAATATAATAAGCAGTAAAGCAATAGAACGGACGGTTATTGCTTTGCAAAATCATCAGGAAACAATAGGTAAGTACCAGGTTGACAAAGTAAAGGTGATTGCCACTTCGGCAGTGCGGACAGCAAAAAACCAGGATGAATTCATCAAAAAAGTCCTTAAGGGAACAGGGTTCGAAGTTGAAGTAATTTCCGATAAAAGAGAAGCTGAATTAATATATAAAGGCGTTATCCTGGCATTTGGCAATTTACCTGAAAACTCCCTGTCCCTTGACATTGGAGGTGGAAGCAATGAGCTTATTATTTCAGGCAATGAAGGAATTAAATGGAAAGGGAGCTTCCCG
>UOEP01000067.1_pt1 | contig 36603 bp, 32 predicted proteins | sample 1989931 | NCBI WGS metagenome assembly UOEP01 (sample SAMEA4712198, study PRJEB27164) | hydrothermal vent metagenome | biome: marine basaltic hydrothermal vent biome; feature: marine hydrothermal vent; material: mineral | place: Pacific Ocean | collected 2011-06-14/2011-07-23 | depth 1691 m
ACCTTAAAATTATGGAAGGAAGCCTGCCATTGCCCTGGCTCCCCCCCCCGCGATTTTAACGAATCGATTATAAACTGGTAGGCCGGGCGGCCCATGGAGTCTTTCTCAATAAAAACCCGGATTTTGTCAAATGCCAACTGCCCTACTGCAATAAACCTCCTCCTGAGCCCGAATGAATCAATTTCCACCGTTATTTCAGGGGCGATTAGAAGCGTATCGTCTGATTGCCCCTCAAGTACCACGTCTTTTAAAGTTACCTTGTTGAAAAAATTAACATCGACATGCCCAATATGGATTTTAGCATTTACCTCCCTGGCTAAAACGTCCGCAATTCTCCGGGCGATAAATGTTTGAACCCCTTTGCTTTGCAAAGCAAGGTAAACCCCCGAAGTAAACAGAAACAATACTGCAAGGATTATTAGCGTTATTTTCCAGCCTTTTTTGATAGTTTTGTAAAATTTAAGCAAAAGTAAGCAAAATGCGTGCAACTATTAAACAAGATCATTGTTAAAAATAACGGTTTGATTAATAAACTGGTATGGGAAGTAAAAATACGGATGATATAATAATCTTAGGTATCGAATCGTCGTGCGACGATACATCAGCGGCCATAGTCAGTAATGGAGTAATACTGTCGAATGTAGTTGCCGGGCAAAAAGTACATGAAGCATACGGCGGGGTAGTGCCCGAACTGGCATCCAGGGCTCATCAGCAAAATATCATCCCTGTAGTAAGCCAGGCTATCAAAAAGGCTGGGATTAAGCAGTCCGGTATTTCAGCGGTTGCTTTCACCCGCGGCCCGGGTTTATTAGGGTCATTACTTGTGGGTACTTCGTTTGCAAAAGGGTATGCCCTTGCATCGGGGATACCGCTGATTGAGGTCAACCATTTGCAGGGGCATGTATTGGCTCTTTTTATAAAAGAAAAAGGGCAGCCATATAACCCTCCAAAATTCCCATTCTTATGCCTGCTTGTTTCAGGAGGCAATTCTCAGATAATATTGGTGAAGGATTACCTCGAAATGGAAGTGGTAGGCCAGACAATTGACGATGCTGCGGGAGAGGCATTCGATAAATGTGCGAAGGTGATGGGTTTGCCATACCCGGGAGGCCCTTATATTGATAAACTTGCAAAAGAAGGCGACCCTTTACGCTTTAAGTTTTCGAAACCTAAAGTACCGGGGCTCGACTATAGTTTTTCAGGGCTAAAGACTAACTTCCTGTATTTTTTGCGCGACAACCTGAAGGGAACCCCGGGATTTATTGAAGAAAATAAAGCCGACCTAAGTGCTTCGCTACAGCATACCATTATTGAAACCTTAATGGATAAATTAATAAAAGCGGCTAAGCAAACCCGGATTAGAGAAGTAACAGTGGCAGGCGGCGTATCTGCCAATTCGGGGCTGCTGGCTGCCCTGCGGCAACAGGCAGTGAAAAGCAGCTGGAACCTTATTATCCCAAAGTTTGAATACACTATGGATAATGCTGCAATGATAGCTATCACCGGGTACTATAAATACCTCGACAAAGAGTTTGTAGGGCAAAATACTGTACCTTATGCACGTACTCAGTTATAAATAAGCCCTAGTTTAGATCCATAGGGGATAGATAAAATAAGATGATATTTGAGCAACCTTTAGTCCACGGGACTTTGATCAGGCGGTATAAACGTTTCCTTGCCGATGTGGAATTGGACGATGGGAGCCAGGTTGTTGCACATTGTACTAACTCGGGGTCGATGAAAAGTTGCCTGGAGGAAGGTGCCGAGGTATATCTGACACCGGTAAACAACCCAAAAAGAAAGACAAGGTTTACCTGGGAGATGATTAAAATAAACGGCGATTGGGTAGGGGTCAATACCAGCCATCCTAACCGCCTGGCTTATGATGCAGTAAGAGAGGGGCAAATCCCCGGGCTGGAAGGCTATACAAGCGTAAAACGTGAAGTGGGGTATGGCGACAGCAGGTTTGATATTTATGCTGAAAAAGATGGCGGGAAGTGTTTTATTGAAGTAAAAAATGTTACCATGAAGGAAGGGAGTTATGCCCTTTTCCCTGATGCCGTTACTTCGCGGGGGTTAAAGCATTTACAAACGCTGATGGTTGTAAAATCCCGGGGAGTGAGGGCTGTTATGCTGTATATCATTCAACGGAGCGATGTGGCTGTTTTTGCCCCTGCCAAAGAAATCGACCCGGATTACTCAAAAGCATTAAAAGAAGCCTACAATTGCGGGGTTGAAATAATCCCGGTACAGGCCAAAGTAACCCCTGGGGCAATTGAGCTTACGAAGGGTTTGCCTTTTGAGCTGTAAAAGAAGATGTTGCCGCCCCTGATAGGCAAACCCCCGGGGGATTAAAGTCCCACCCCTTTTATAATCCCGTTAAAACTAATCGACTGGCGGTTGTTGCAATTAACATTAAGGGTTGCATAGCCCGATGAGGTAACAACCAGGTAGAGCCTGTAATCGTCATTTGGGGCATTAACTTTTATACTGACCTCATACCTGCCTTTTTTTTCTTTTACCTTATAATTTTTAGCCGTGGTATTAAATTTTATGCCTCCTTCGCCATGCAATTCTGCTCTGTAAGCAACCCCGTAAAAGGGTAAAAATGACTCAATTGTGTCGCCTTTAACCTGGAGCGTATATTCTGAAGTAAGGTTTATAGGACTCCCCCCCAATGGATTCGCCTGCCTGGCATAGAAAATATAGTCCCTCGATGTAATTATTTCCTTTACTTTTTGCTCAATTTTACTTCTTTTCCCTGCCCTGATGTCTTTCCTGCTTTTTTTTTCGTTATCCTGGGCAAACAATACGATTGCCGAAACTAGGATGATCCCTGTAGATATAAATAATAGTTTCATAGCTGGTATTTTTTTATAATTAATACTTAAAAAATATAAATAGCCATATTTTTATTATTTCAAAACAATAACCTATTTTTAGCCTGTAACGTGTGAATGTAAAATTAAGGGATATCAAAAATCATTCCGTCCTGAATTTTACAGATTAATTAAATATAGCAGGCATGAAATACATTGGAGCACATGTAAGCGCATCAGGAGGTGTTCAGAATGCACCAATAAATGCATATAATATCGGTGCCACGGCATTTGCCTTTTTTACCAGGAATCAGCGGCAATGGGTAGCAAAGCCCCTTACGCCGGAGAATATAAATACGTTTAAAGAAAACTGCTTAAGGTTTGGGTACAAGCCACATCAGATATTACCGCATGATAGTTACCTCATTAACCTGGGGCATCATGAAAAAGAGGCACTCCAAAAGTCAAGAGGCGCTTTTTTAGATGAAATGCAGCGTTGTGCCCTATTAGGCCTCGACCGGATCAATTTCCACCCGGGAAGCCATTTAAACAAGGTAGGCGAAGCCCGTTGCCTCCAAATTATAGCTGATTCCATTAACCAGGCATTGGATAAAACCAATGGCGTTACGGCTGTAATTGAAAATACTGCAGGGCAGGGGAGTAACCTGGGCTTCTCATTTTATCAGATTAAACAGATTATAGACCAGGTGGAAGATAAAAACAGGGTTGGTGTATGTATTGATACCTGCCATGCTTATTCTGCAGGGTATAATATTAAGGATAAAGCCGGCTTTGAAGCAGTATTTAAAGAATTTGACGAGGTTATTGGGTTTCAGTATTTGAAAGGGATGCACCTCAATGACTCTAAAAAGGAGTATGGCTCAAAAGTTGACCGCCACGAAAGCCTGGGCAAAGGGACATTAGGGCTGGATGTATTTTCATTCATCATGAACGACCCGCGGTTTGACGGGGTACCACTTATACTGGAAACACCCAATAATGAAATATGGGCCGATGAAATCCAACTCCTAAGGAATATGATACGCTAAAGATATTGCTGAAGAAGATACCAGATGGTGCCTGCCCCGGTAATACACCCCGGGGGTAAAAAAAGTACTGAGAAGTTTCAACAGCCTTTTAAAAAGTAAAGTTTTCCCGTAAAAAAAAAGGCACTTCAGGAATGAAGTGCCTTTTTCTTATATATATATAATTGCCTCTTTATTCGGCAACTACTTCAAATTCAAGGTCTATTACAACTTCTTTGTGCAACTTGATTTTTGCAGTGTAAGTGCCAACTTCTTTGATACTATCTTCAGGCAAAGAAATTTGCTTGCGGTCGATTTCGAAACCTTTTTTATTGATAGCTTCTGCTAACATAATAGTATTGACCGAACCGAAAATTTTCCCGGTGCTGCTTGTTTTAGCACCAATCTTAACTTTCTTATTCTCGATTTTAGCGGCAATCACCAAAGCTTCGTCTTTTAGTTTGGCTTCTTTGTGAGCACGCTGTTTTTTATTTTCGGCTAATACTTTTTTTGCTAATTCAGTGGCTATAATTGCTTTTTTCTGTGGGATAAGGAAGTTGCGGGCATACCCGTTTTTAACTTCAACAATATCGTCTTTATGCCCCAGCCTCTCTATATCCTGAGTTAATATAATTTCCATTATTAGTCCTCCTTATTTCATCATATCCGTTACAAAAGGTAGCAATGCAATATTCCTTGCACGCTTAATAGCCCTTGACACTTTACGCTGGTATTTTAATGAAGTACCGGTAATTCGCCTTGGGAGGATTTTACCCTGTTCGTTCAAAAACCTCTTCAAAAACTCAGGGTCTTTATAGTCTACGTATTTTATCCCGTTCTTTTTAAAACGGCAATATTTTTTCTTTTTAATCTCAACTGACGGGGGGGTCAGGTATCTTATTTCGCTTTGATTATGTGCCATTGCTTAAGCCTCCTTTTCTGATTTTTGTTTTAACAGGTTCCTCCTTTTTGCGCTGTATTCAGAGGCATATTTATCCAGTTTTACGGTCATAAAACGGATAATGCGCTCATCGCGGCGGAACTCAGTTTCAAACTTATTGATTAAAGCAGGTTCTGCCTTAAACTCAAGCAGATGGTAAAACCCTGTCGATTTTTTTTGGATGGGGTAAGCCAGTTTTTTCATCCCCCAATCCTCTTCGTGGATCAATTCACCCCCATTTTTGGTGATGATGCCCTTGAATTTTTTTACCGCTTCCTTTACCTGTGGCTCAGATAAAACGGGTGTAGCAATGAAAACGGTTTCATACTGATTCAACATAAACATCAATTTTTAAATTCTACAAAAACATTATTTTTTTGAACGCGCAAAATTAGCAATAAATTGTTACTTATCAAATATTTGCATTTTGTTTTTCGTTGTTCGATGGTACGCCTTTACCTCTCCCCCTACAACGGGATATTCCCATGTTTCTTAGGTGGGTTCGATTTACGTTTATTTTGGGTCATCTCCAATCCCCCGATAATCTTCTTCCGGGTATCTTTTGGGTTGATTATCTCGTCAATATAGCCCAATGAAGCGGCTTTGTACGGGTTGGCAAATTTTTCGCGGTAATCTTCCACAGCTTTTGCTTTTTCTTCTTCGTCCAATATATTCCGGTACATAATATTTATAGCGCCGGCAGGCCCCATTACTGCGATTTCAGCGGTTGGGTAAGCAAAATTAACATCAGCGCCAATATGCTTACTCGACATCACATCGTAAGCCCCGCCATAAGCTTTCCTTGTAATGATGGTGATTTTCGGGACGGTTGCTTCAGAAAATGCATACAACAATTTAGCCCCGTGTTTAATAATACCGCCAAACTCCTGGCTTGTACCCGGTAAAAACCCGGGGACATCTACAAAAGTAACCAGGGGAAGGTTGAAAGCATCGCAAAAACGGACGAAACGGGCTGCTTTAATTGATGAATTAATATCAAGCACCCCAGCTAGCCGGGCGGGTTGATTGGCTACAATACCAACAGGCTTCCCTGCAAACCGTGCAAACCCGATAATAATATTCTCTGCATATTGCGGCTGTACTTCAAGAAAATGGTTGTTGTCAATAACTTTATTAATGATCTCCATCATATCGTAGGGTTTGTTGGGGTCGTCCGGGACTAAGTCCTGCAGGCTCGGTTCTTCACGGCCTGACGGGTCAGTTGTAACTTTTACAGGAGGTTCTTCCAGGTTGTTCGAAGGCAGGAAACTCATCAATTCCCGTATCATCATAAGGATATGGGCTTCGTCTTTACCCGTAAAATGCGCTACTCCGCTTTTAGTGCTATGGGTTGCCGCACCGCCAAGTTCTTCTTTGGTTACGTCTTCATGTGTTACGGTCTTGATTACATCCGGGCCGGTAACAAATAAGTGGCTTGTATTTTCAACCATAAAAATATAATCGGTCAGGGCAGGGGAGTATACCGCCCCTCCGGCACACGGGCCTAATATTGCTGAAATCTGGGGTACAACACCCGAGGAGATGACATTATTGTAAAAAATATCGGCATACCCTGCCAGGCTTTCAATCCCCTCCTGGATACGGGCTCCGCCCGAATCGTTCAGCCCGATTACAGGGGCTCCCATTTTCAATGATAAATTCTGGATTTTAACAATCTTGTCGGCATTTGCACGGCTTAAAGTACCGCCAAATACTGTAAAGTCTTGTGCGAATACATAAACCAGCCTGCCGTTGATTTTCCCATAGCCGGCTATAAGCCCATCGCCCAGGATTTTCTTCTTTTCCATGCCAAAATCGTGGCTCCTGTGGGTCACCAGCTTATCGATTTCGTTAAATGTGCCGGGGTCGAGTAGTTGCAATATCCTTTCCCTTGCAGTTTTTTTACCGGCCTGGTGCTGTTTCTTTATACGTTCGTCACCTCCGCCTTTTTCAGCTTGCTCGTTATATTCACTAAGTACTGCGTATTTTTTCTTTAAATCCATAATATCCCTCTGGTTTATTCAACTTCAATTAATACCTGGTTTTCATCTATCGTATCGCCTTCATTAATATGTATTCTTTTGACAATACCATCTTTTGGCGATTTGTATTCACTTTCCATTTTCATTGCTGAAATAATAATGGCAGTATTCCCCTGTTTTATTTCATCGCCTTCAGAAACAGTTATTTTAATGACTTTCCCGGGCATTGGCGATGAAATGGTATTGCCTTTACTAGTCGTTGCCCCACTCCCCCTGCTAAGCATGTAGCGCGATTCAGCATCGATTACCTCCAGGTCGTACATATTATAAAGAGTATGGGCAGTGTATTTTTTCGGATGGTCGTCCGGCACCAATTCAATATTATACGAATGCCCGTTTTGAATTATTGAAAAAGTACCATCTGCCGTATGCATGATGTCTACTTTATAGATAGTGTCGTCAACCTGGATTTCTAAAAGATTACCCTGTTGTTTGATAATTTCAACTTTGGCAATCCTATCCATTATTTTTATTTCCACCGACATAGTAATATTTTTAGAAATTATTTGTATACGTAAATTTTTTCCACCTGCTCTGGACCGGGGCAAACTCTTTTGAGTTCTGGTGGCGGTTTAATTTATCGGCATAATCAATGAATGCCGAAATAATCACCATATCCTCATTAACTTTATCGTATGCAGGCAGCAGTGATAGGCTCTCTTTGTTTTTTTCAATGAAATGCGTGTTGTAATTACCGGTTACAAAGTCTTCGCAAAGCATTACCCGCTCAAGGTATTTGATAGATGTTTTCACCCCGGTAATTTTATACTCATACAATGCCCGGCGCATACGGTTGATTGCTTCTTCGCGCGTATTCCCCCAAACAATTAATTTTGAGATCATGGGGTCGTAATATATAGGTATCTCATACCCTTCATAAACATATCCATCGGTACGCACGCCCAACCCGAGGGGTTGAGATATTTTATAAATTTTCCCTGCGCAGGGGAGGAAATCGTTATCGGCATTTTCGGCATAAATCCGGCATTCTATCGCATGCCCTTCCTGCACTATATCTTCCTGTTTAAACTGAAGTTTTTCGCCCTGAGCCACTAAAATTTGCTGTTTTACCAGGTCTATGCCTGTAACCCGTTCTGTAATAGGGTGCTCTACCTGGAGGCGGGTGTTCATCTCCAGGAAATAAAAGTTCAGGTCGTCATCTACCAGGAATTCAATTGTGCCGGCACCTGTATAATTCACAGCTTTGGCTGCTTTAACAGCAAACTCGCCCATTTCCTTCCTTAATTCGGGAGTCATAAGGGGGGATGGGGTTTCTTCAATCAATTTTTGATGGCGCCTTTGAATGGAACATTCCCTTTCGAACAGGTGGATGGTGTTCCCGTGTTCATCGGCCAAAATCTGAAACTCGATATGGTGAGGCGATGCAATATATTTTTCAATATAAACGGCATCGTCATTAAAGGCAGCCATTGCCTCCGAACGGGCAGCCCTGGCCGCAGGCAAAATTTCTTCTTCCTTATTTACAAGCCGCATACCTTTGCCACCACCTCCTGCCGAAGCCTTTATCATTACCGGGAGGCCTAACTCTGCAATCGCATCAAATACTTCCTTTTCCGATTCAATATTGCCATTCATGCCGGGGACAATCGGTACGCCGGCTTTTGTCATTGCTATACGTGCCTCAATTTTATCCCCCATCTGTTCAATAACTTCGGGTGCCGGGCCAATAAACTTGATTCCTTCCTCGTTGCACCTTTTTGCAAAAGTTGGATTTTCCGATAAAAACCCATAACCCGGGTGGATAGCATCAACCCGGGCCGCTTTTGCAACTTCAATGACCTTCTCAATATTCAGATAGCTTTCATTTGAAGGAGCTTTCCCAATATAATAGGCTTCGTGGGCATAACGCACATGGAGAGAAGTCCTGTCGGCTTCAGAATATATTGCTACCGTTTCAATTCCCATTTCCCTGCAGGTACGCATTACCCTGATAGCTATTTCTCCACGATTAGCAATAAGAATTTTTTTGATTCTTTTCATACTCCTTAATTTCTGATTAAGTTAACTGGCATAATTACTATTTTTTTTAATCAACTTCCGATAATTATAAAAATGTTTAAATTTAATATTTTAGCATTAACATGCTTATTCTATTTTGATTTTTTTAAAAAGGTATTACTTTTACGATTATTAACTCTTGATAATATATAGAAATTTAACCTATCGATGAAAAAGAACGTAATAGCCCCTGTTTTGCTTTTTTTACTGGCAGTGTTTCCTAACATAATTAAAGCACAGGATGGGAAGTATACGTTATCCGAAGACTCATTGGTTAATTATTATGCAAGTTTAAAAAGAGTTTATTACGCCACACGAATAATAAGCCCACCCAAGATAGATGGTAAATTAATTGATGACTGCTGGGAAAAACAGGGTTTATGGTCTGGGGGGTTCAGGCAACAACAGCCGTTACAAGCCCAGCTCCCTACACAGGATACGGAAATTAAAATATTGTATGACGACAACAATTTGTATGTGGGCATACGGTGTTTTGATTCGGAGCCTGAAAAAATAAGGCCAATCCTGGGCAGGAGGGACGATTATACTTCGGGGGATATAGCCGGAATAGCTATCGATTCGTACAATGACAAGCGCACAGCCTTTGAGTTTAACGTTACAGCGGCAGGGCAAAGGATAGACATGATACACCTTGGCGCGTACAAATGGGACTATAACTGGGATGCCGTGTGGGACGGCAAAGCATTTTTGGAAGACTCGGCCTGGACCGCCGAAATGAGGATACCTTTCAGCCAGCTTCGTTATGCAGATAAAGAAGAGCAGGTATGGGGGCTACACATTTGGAGGTGGCTCGACAGGCTGGATGAAGAAGACCAATGGAAATTAGTGCCTGTCGATGCCCCTGCAATGGTCTATATTTTTGGTGAACTGCGTGGGATAAAAAACATTAAATCAAAACGGAATATTGAGTTCCTCCCTTACGGGAAGGCAGGGTATGGGAACACTGCCCGCGATAAATATAAATATGGTTTTGGCCTTGACGGGAAAATTGGGGTGACTTCCGATTTTACGCTCGACTATACCATAAACCCGGATTTCGGCCAGGTTGAAGCCGACCCTTCTGTCTTGAACCTTACCTCATACGAAATATTTTACAGTGAAAAAAGGCCTTTCTTCCTCGAAGGGAATAGCATACTTAATTACAGATCCGGCGGCGATTTACTCTTTTATTCAAGGAGGGTAGGGCATGCCCCCAGTGATTACCCCTCCATTAATAAAGAAAATGGCGAATCGCTGTCGATCCCCGACAATACTACGATACTAAGTGCATTAAAATTGACCGGTAAAAGTAAAAAAGGGCTTTCACTGGGTATTATTAATAGTATGACCTCGAAAGAGGAAGCAACTATTTATTCAGGCAATACAAAAACAAATAGCACCGTAGAGCCTTTTACCAATTATTTTATCGGGAGGGTGAAGCAGGATATAAACAAAGGCAATACGGTTATTGGAGGGATGCTTACCTCAACGATAAGGTCGATTAAAACCGACAACCTTAATTTCCTTCCTGAAAGGGCGTTAGTTGGCGGCTTTGATTTGCAGCACAATTGGAAAAACCGGAAATATTTTTTCAACCTGAAATCTTTCTTCTCAGATGTTAAGGGCAGCACAGAAGCAATTGACAGGTTGCAGCGTTCTTCACGGCATTACTATCAACGCCCTGATGCGGCACACCTTAAATATGACCCGGCCCGTACAAGCCTTTCGGGGTGGGGCGGGGAGTTCTCAGGCGGGAAAAGGAGCGGTAAATTCAGGGCTATCGGGGCATTAACCTGGCGTTCGCCCGGGGTAGACTTAAACGACCTGGGATACCTCAGGCAGGCCGACTTTGTTAAACAAAAGATATCGCTAAGATACCAGGTAAATGAGCCCAACGGGATTATCCGAAACTATTTCCTCACCCTGAGGCAGGCTCATTCCTGGAGTTACGGTGGAGAGAATACAGGCAATAAATTTGGTTTACATGCGTACATAAAATTTAATAACCTGTGGAAAATCAACTTCAACTTGGCTCGTAATTCTAATGTGCTTGATACCAGGCAATTGCGTGGAGGACCTGCGCTGAGGATGGATGACAAAGGCAGTTTCGAATTTAACATACAAACCAACAGTGCACGTAATTTATTTTTGGGTGCTTTATATAATACCGATTGGTACAGCGATAAAATCTCAGGGTCAAATAACTTTTCCGTATTTGTGCGGTGGCAAATTAGTAACCGCTTAACCCTGACGTCAAGGACATATTATGATAAAACGATCTTTAACAGCCAGTTTGTTTACCATCCAAGGTGGAATACCACTAATCCTATGTACTACATTGTTGGTAAGATTGACCAGAAAACATTGTACACAACCTTACGTATGGAATATTTCCTTACACCCGAATTTTCTTTGCAGTATTACGGAAGCCCTTATGCATCAACAGGGAGGTACCTGGACCTTAAACAGGTTAAGTCTCCTCATGCGGTGAGGCTGGGCGACAGGTTTACGCCTTTGGCAATAACAGAAAGGGTGGTTTCTAATGCGAATAATTATTTGTTGTTAGATAATAACAATGACCAGATAGCTGATTTACAACTATTTGACCCTGACTTTGTATTCCAGGAGTTCAGGTCAAATTTTGTAGCACGGTGGGAATACAAACCAGGGTCGATATTATATCTTGTATGGACACATACCCGTACCGACCTCAAATATGGGCAATATGATTCTATAGATAATTCATTCCGTGGCATATTTAACCTTAAACCGCAAAATATTTTCATGTTGAAATTCAGTTACTGGTTTTCATTATAAAGGTTCAGGCGAAACCTTCGAAAAAAGGCAATAAAAAACGGGTTATCAAATACCCTGTGATAACCCGATTGTTCATAGTTTAGTTTAGTTAGATCAGAAAACGATATAGCCTAAGAGAAAAGGTAGATCAATACGTTTTCTGTAAACCCTTTACTTTTAAAGGCTTGCTAATATAATATAAAATTGGGTTAAAAAGATGTTAATTTTAAAAATTTATTAAAATTTGTTAAAAAATAAAAATAAAATTTTTGTAAATAGCTGATTAGCAGAGTGTTTTAAAAACACTTTTTTTTATGCAAAATATTTTTGCAAGAGGTGTTTTTTTCTTTGACTTTATAAATCTAAATTGAGGTTGGCTAAATTGCCCATTAATAAAAATAACAGTAGAGCCATGGATAGAAATATATTAGAAATTTCCGAAATCAAAAAGTTATCAGTTGAAGCCTTATTTAATAAATTCTCTTCAACAAAAAAAGGGCTTTCGGGCTCTTCTGTAAAAGACAGGGTTGAGGCCTATGGGTTTAATGAAATCTCAGAGAAGAAAATAAACCCATTTGTTAAATTCTTAAGTTATTTCTGGGGCCCTATCCCCTTTATGATCGAAGTTGCAGCTGTATTATCGGCAATTATAAACCACTGGGAAGATTTTTGGGTTATTTTCGCATTGCTTCTCCTGAATGCGGTGGTTGGTTTTTGGCAGGAATATAAGGCTGATGATGCCATTAATTTATTGAAAAAGAAGTTAGCACTCATGGCTCGTGTATTAAGGAATGGGGAATGGGGGGAAATCCCTGCACGGGAACTTGTCCCCGGGGATGTGGTACGCATACGGTTAGGCGATATTGTCCCTGCAGACCTGAAGCTTTTTGACGGCGATTACCTGAGTGTAGATGAATCTTCATTAACGGGGGAGTCTCTTCCGGTAGAAAAACATGCTGAAGATGTTGCTTTTTCAGGGTCTGTAATCCGTCAGGGGGAAATGAATGGACTGGTTGTTACAACCGGGATGAACACATTTTTCGGCAGGACGGCCAAACTGGTCGAAGAAGCAAGAACGATTAGCCATTTTCAAAAAGCAGTTATTAAAATTGGGAACTACCTTATTGTCCTGGCTGCTTTTATGATTGCAATAATTTTCATGGCATCCTTTTTCAGGCATGAAAGTTTCCTTGATACACTTCAGTTTGCACTTGTCCTCACCATTGCAGCTATACCGGTTGCGTTACCTGCCGTACTATCTGTGACAATGGCTGTTGGGGCATCGGTATTGGCAAAAAAGAAAGCTATTGTTAGCAAACTGGTAGCAATAGAAGAGATGGCAGGGATGGATATTTTATGTTCTGATAAAACAGGGACGATTACAAAAAATGAACTAACGCTGGCCGAAGTAAAACCATTTGAGGGCTTTACTCCTGACGATGTTTTGTTATTTGCTTCGCTTGCTTCAAGGGAAGAAGATAAAGACCCCATTGATTCAGCCATTATCGATAAAACAAAATCACTAAAAAAGGCTGTAGAAAAATGGAGCTCATATACCGTAAAAGATTTTAAACCTTTTGACCCTGTTATCAAAAGGACAGAGGCGGCGATTGAAGGCCCGGGGGGGAATTATAAAGTTAGTAAAGGTGCGCCACAAGCTATATTATCACTCATCAAAGGGGAGGGTAAAGAGAAAATAACCAATGTTATAAACAAACAGATAGAAGATTTTGCCGCTAAAGGGTTTAGGACACTCGGCACTGCTAAAACAGATGAACAGGGGAATTGGCAATATATCGGGCTTATTCCCTTATTCGACCCACCGAGAGACGATTCTGCCGAAACAATTAAAACAGCGCAAAATATGGGCGTTGAGGTTAAAATGGTTACGGGCGACCATACGGCAATCGGAAAGCAAATAGCTGCCAAAGTAAACCTAAGTAACGATATCCTGGAAGTTTCCGCATTTTTGGATAAGCCGGAACGGGAAGCACTGGATATTGTTGAAAAAGCAGATGGTTTTGCCCAGGTTTTCCCTGAACATAAATACCGTATTGTAGAGCTGCTCCAGGAAAGGAACCATATTGTCGGCATGACGGGTGACGGAGTTAATGATTCGCCCGCCTTAAAGAAAGCCGATGTTGGGATAGCCGTTGCCGGAGCTACTGACGCTGCAAAATCTGCTGCCGATATTGTGCTTACATCACCCGGGCTTTCGGTTATAATTGATGCAATCAAAGAAAGCCGGAATATTTTTCAGCGAATGAATAGTTACGCTATCTATAGGATTGCAGAAACAATCAGGGTGCTGTTTTTCATAACTTTAGCAATACTTGTATTTGATTTTTACCCTGTTACGGCTATAATGATAGTTTTACTGGCCCTGTTTAATGACGCCCCGATAATGGCAATTGCTTACGACAATGTTAAATATTCAAAAGGCCCGGAAAAGTGGGATATGCGGATTGTCCTGAGTATGGCTACATTTTTAGGGCTAATCGGTTTAATAAGTTCATTCGGGATATTTTATATCGGGCAAGAGGTGCTTCACCTTTCAAAGGACTTGGTGCAAACCTTTATATTCTTAAAATTAGCGGTAGCCGGGCATTTAACAATATTCCTGACCCGTACCCGTGGCCCATTTTGGTCAATTAAACCGAGCGGTGTGATGTTTTGGTCTGCCGTATCAACTAAGGTGCTTGCAACATTTGTTGCTGTTTATGGATGGTTCATTACACCTATTTCATGGAACCTGGCCCTTATGGTTTGGGGCTATGCACTGATTGCATTCTTAATCACAGATTTCCTGAAGGTCCGTATTTATAAATTATTAGACCATACAGGCATAAAATTCCATAAATAAAGAATTATATTTTTTTTATCAGATAAAAGAAGGGGGAACAATGAAAAATCCTGAAGATTTAGAGGTCCGGCAGCTACTAAAAACCCTTGGTAGCAAAAATGGGCTGGAAAGGGAAAAAGCCAGGGGAGAACTTGTGGCTAAGGGTAAAAACATGGTTGATTATTTAACAGGGCTGCTTAACCACCCGAAACATATTTACCGTTGGGAGGCTTTGAAAACAATGAAAGAAATTGGGGATCCCGCCTCAATACCCCTGTTTATCCGATCTTTGGAAGACGATGAAAGCGATATACGTTGGATAGCAGCAGAAGGGCTTATAAAAATGGGGGTTCAATCTGTAAAACCCCTGCTTAAAATACTTATAGAAAAATCAGGTTCTATCTTTATTTTAGCCGGAGCCCACCATGTTTTTTACAGTCTGAAGAAAGCGGAGAAAGTCCCAGCCGGCTTCCCGGTTGATAAATTATTATCGACACTAAAAAACCCTGAATGGAACGGGAGTGTTAAACCGCTGGCTTTTAGATTATTAAGCAGCCTCTAAATGATGATTTTCAAATAGTCTCTTAATCAGTTTGTCGAACGCCTGTTTTTTTTAGTGGGCTTAAAATATATTATACATAATGAATATAGTTGTACTTGATGGGTATACGTTAAACCCGGGGGATTTAGGCTGGGTGGAGTTAGGTAGCCTGGGTAATCTGGAGGTGTACGACAGGTCCAGCATTGCGGATACAATAAAAAGGGCTGTAAATGCTGAAATTATCCTGACAAACAAGGCTGTTATCAATAAAGAGGTAATCCAACAGCTCCCTAAACTGAAATATATAGGTGTACTTGCCACAGGTTACAATGTGGTTGACACGGAGGCTGCTAAACAAGCAGGGGTTGTGGTCACTAATATCCCGGCATACAGCACCGATTCGGTTGCACAAATGGTATTTGCTTTCATTTTGAATTTTGCCCGGCAGGTTGCGCTTTATAGCAGCGAAGTGAAAAAAGGGGAATGGGCAAAAAGCAAAGATTTCAGTTTTTTGCTGGCCCCTCAGATTGAATTGGTTGGGAAAACACTTGGTATTATAGGCTTCGGGAAGATTGGGCAGGCTGTTGCCAAGATCGGTAATGCTTTTGGGATGCGTATTATTTTTTATAACAGGAGTAAAAAAGCTATCCCCGGGATTGAAGCACAACAGGTTAATATGGAAACCATATTTACTGCCAGTGATTTCATAAGTATTAATTGCCCATTGACAGAATCGAATGTTGGGTTTGTCAACAGGGGGAAATTAAGCCTGATGAAGCAAACGTCATTTATAATAAACACAGGCAGGGGGCCGCTAATTAACGAACACGACCTGGCAGATTCACTTAATAATGGCAGGATTGCAGGAGCTGCAATGGATGTGCTCTCTACAGAGCCCCCAAATGAAAGCAACCCATTGCTTACTGCTAAAAATTGTTATATAACGCCACATATTGCCTGGGCAACAAAAGAAGCACGGGCAAGATTAATGGATATAGCAGTTGGCAATGTAGCAGCTTTTTTGGCGGGCAACCCTGTAAATATTGTTTGAGGCACCCTACATAGTCTCAGCAAGAAAACGCCAATAATTTCGTTACTCTTGTTTTGAAAACAGTCGATTACACCAGTAAACTCCTTATTTCCAAAACTGCGAAAGCCTCATTTTTAACGTTTTCTTATCAGAGGCAGAGTTTTCGTGCAAACACAATATAGCAGCACTGCATTTAACGATAAATTGCTAAAATATGGCGGGGAAAGACGCATAATAAACGTAAATGATAATTTTCAGACAGCTTCTAAGTTCATTTAAATTTTTTATTTGAATTATAGAAGGCCTATATTTGCTACCCGGTAATTTTGGAATTGATAATCATAAATTAAATAAAATGAAACTATTAGAAGGCAAAACTGCCATAGTAACAGGTGCATCAAGAGGCATTGGCAAAGCGATTGCACTAAAATTCGCCAGTGAAGGCTGCAATGTGGCATTTACCGATTTATTTGAAGATGAGGGCATGAAGGCAACTACTGCCGAGTTGGCCGCATTCGGCATTAAGGCAAAAGGGTATGCTTCGGATGCTGCAAATTTTGAAGATACGGACAGGGTTGTAAATGAAATTGCCAAAGAGTTCGGGGCAATAGATATTTTAGTTAACAATGCCGGTATCACAAAAGATGCACTGCTAATGCGTATGACTGAAGGACAGTGGGATGCAGTAATCAATGTGAACCTGAAATCGGTATTTAATTTTACGAAAGCAGCCCAGCGTACTATGTTGAAACAGCGGTCAGGGTCCATTATCAATTTAAGCTCTGTAGTAGGGGTAAGCGGCAATGCCGGGCAGTCCAACTATTCGGCTTCAAAAGCCGGGATTATTGGGTTTACAAAATCTATAGCCCGTGAATTAGGGTCAAGGGGGATACGTTCAAATGCCATTGCTCCGGGGTTTATTATTACCGAGATGACTAAGAAAATACCAGATGAAGCCAGGAAAGCATGGGAAGCAGCAATCCCTTTGAGGCGTGGCGGGACACCTGAAGAGGTTGCAGGGGTTGCCACATTCCTCGCTTCTGATTTGTCATCGTATGTTAGCGGCCAGGTAATACAGGTTTGCGGTGCAATGAATACCTAAAGGTAGGTAAAACATAATATTTAAAATACCCAGAGGCTGTTTGAGATTATTTCAAACAGCCTCTGAAGCATAAAAATAATTAACTAAAAGCACTTCATAAATTTGCAACTAAAAAAAAAGCCTTAAATTGTAGCAGGAATAGGAAAACCTGTAAATGACAAATAAACCAACTGCATATCGGTTAACGATATATATTTCGGGTGCAATAATTATTGTGCTGGTAGCTTTTATCTTTGTGGCTTATAACTACAGCCATAATTTATTGCGTAAGAACATTGAAAAGAATGCAGTCAGCATAAGTGCTGAAGTATTGCTTAATGTAACGGGGCATCTGGTTACTGCCCAGGAAGTGGCTTCGAATATTACCATGCAAATCCCTTTTTACGCCGAACACCACAACATAAAACAGCTCCTTTCAGGAGTGGCCGATAAATACCCTTTCTTACAGGCTGTTTTTGTCCGGCTGGACGAAGGGCATGGCGATTTGTGGGCCTCGGCAGTTAACACCGGCGGAGGGGTAATTTATAAGGAGGCAGCAGGCAATTTAAACCCATACTTTGAAAATAAAGAATTGCAAGGCCTATTCAGAGAAAAGGATAAAAAGGGGTGGACAAAACCATACAGGAGCAAACCTGGCAACAAGCCTGTAGCAGCTTATTGTGCCCCCATTCAAATCAAGTACCCTGATGGTGAATGGCGCAACATAGGCTTTGTGGCAGTAGAGATGTCTCTTTCATACCTAAACAAAGTTGTAAATTCAATTAAAATCGGAGAAAGGGGGTTTGCATTCCTGGTTGCTAACAACGGGACTTTAATTACATACCCCGACTCGGATAAGGTACTTAAAAATAATCTGCTGTGGCTTTCCGATAAAGAGTATAGTGTGAGTATTGATAGTGTCCGGGCTATACTGGTAAATGGGCATAGTGGGTCAGCAGTTGCCTACCCCGAATATTATAACTATGAGAAAAGCTGGATACATTATACTCCGATATTGGATAATAACTGGATGCTGGTGTTGGTAATACCGTTTTCCGATTTGTACCATGATATACGGATAATGCTATTCCGGATGGTCTTAATTTCGGTTGCAGGGTTGATCATGATTTTCCTCCTGGTCACTTATATTACAAACAGGATATTAACACCATTGACCAGGCTAACCGCTGAAATACAGAACTTTAGTATTGGTAAGGGGAGCAGGCTTGTTTTAAATGAGGTCGATTCATTGACCAAAAGCCTTAACCGGTTGCGTGTACGGTATGAGGATTATAAGGTCAAAGAACAAAGGGCAATGATTAGTGACAAAAGATTTAAAATTGACCTTGAACAGGCATCTGAAATCCAGCACAGCATTATCCCCACAAGGTTCCCCGTTTTCCCGGATCGAAAAGAGATTGATATTTATTCTTCATATAAACCCGCATTTGTCATTAGCGGCGACCTGTACGATTATTTTTTTATTGACGGCAGGCACCTGTTGATTACGATTGGCGATGTGTCCGGGAAAGGTATACCCGCAGCCCTGTTTATGGGTGTTGCACACACTTTGCTAAGGAGGCATTATTCAACGAAGGTTGCAAAACGCATTGTAAAAGAATTGAATATTGAACTGTGCGATAAAAATCAAAACCAGTTCTTCCTGACGCTGTTTTTAGGCATCCTTGATTTAAAAACAGGGGTGTTGAATTATTGTAATGCAGCCCATACCGCTACCAAAATATTGCGGGCCGATGGTTCAATTACTGAACTGGACAACGCCCATGGGTTGCCCCTGGGGCTTTACCCTGAAAGGCCTTATGAAGATTCTACCGCCAATATATTTACTAATGATGTTTTAGTACTTTATACTGACGGGCTTACCGAATTGGAAGGGCCGGGAGGCAATTATTTTGGTGAAGAAAGGTTTAAAGGTATTTTACGGAGCCTAAAAGGCGAATCCCCCATTGAAATTATCGACCAACTTGAGAAAAGCATGGAGCTGTTTAGGGGGAATGCCAAACAAAAAGATGACTATAGCATTGTTGCATTGAAATTCACCCCATTGATTAGTTTGTGAATAAGGGCATAAATATTTATGCCCTTATTCACCGCCTGCGGGCTACTGCCTATAGTGCGGTATTTAATAGTTTTTTTTACCTGTTATTCCCCTTTCTCTTTTTTATCCGCCCCTTTTTTATTTCCCTTTTCTTTATCCTCGTGTTTATCCCTCCCGTTGATATTGTCATCAAAAAATTTCCATATTTTCCATGAGGGCAGGGGGTCAATCTCATCATTCAGGTTTGCAGAAATGGCAATTACCATTTTTGTTTTAGGGTGGATGATTAAATGCGTACTTCCTCCCAGCGTCCCCCCTGCAAAAAGATAAATAATGGACTGGTCGTACCGCGACTTGAATATTCCCCACCCATTTGCCTTAGTTGTTTCATTCCCGTTGTTCAGGGTAAAAGGCTTATATATCATTGATTTTAATGAATCGGAAAAATATTCCGACATTAATAAAGCATTACCGAGTTTTAATATGTCGCCAGGTGTTGATAAATAACCTTCGGAAGGAAGCAAATAAAACCTGCCCACAGAAGGGGCGTTAATGAGCCTGGAGATAAAATCACGGTCATAAAAATCGGAGCGGTTCTTTATAATTGCTGCAGGGAAATCAGGGACTGTATTCTCCATCTGCAATGTATCCAGCAACATTGCTTTAACAATTTTTTTAAAATCCTTGCCTTCATTTTTTTCAATAATTGCACCCAGCAGGTTATAATTGTATGGCGATGGGTACTCGTAGGCGCCAGGTTCGAAAAGCAATGAATCATTCTTGAATAAATTTAATCCATTGGCAATGGTTACATTAAGTAAATTCCTTTTCCTTTCTTTTAGCAAAGGCTGCCGGATACCGGATGTTTCCGAGGCCAGGTTTTTTAACCGGACAGGGTATTTCTTACTCGCAAACTCAGGGAAATAACCACTAACAAGCGAATCGCCGTTAATTCCCCCTTTCTCAATTAGCATGTAGTAAACCAATGAAGTGAACAATTTTGAAACACTCCCGACCCTGAATTTAGTTTCGAGTGTTACCGGGGCATTTAATTCTTTGCTGGCTAAGCCTAAACCTTCTTCCCATACGGTTTTACCGTCTATTGACACGGCAACAGCGCAACCGGGTACCTGGTTGCATACCATATATAAAAATAATTCCTGGCGGGCTTTTTTAATTGGTTTAATAAAAGCCCTGTCATACTGCAGGTTCCCCCTTTGTTTTTCACATCCACTAAAAACAAATAAAATAAAGACGGCCAAAAATACACTAACAAAAGATTTCCTCTTCATCACTTTATTATTTTGTAGTTCCTTTCGGAAAACAAAAGTATTGAATCTAAATAAATAATAATAATAAGTAAAATATTTTTTTTATCCTTGGCTTTTCACACCCACCCCCTGATCCTGTAATATGCCAATGCCATAAATTCACGGGCTATAAGTATTTCATATTTCAAATGGTTCCATACCTGGTAACGCAAAGAGATACTTTCTCCCACATCGGGGGCAAAAATTGTATTCCCCCCTAGTTTGTCATCGTCAAAGGTGAGGTCGGCTTCGGTTGCATTCTCAAATGCAGGTATGGCATCCACTTTTTCAAAGCCTGCTTTAGAAAAGCATAAAACCGAGCGGCGCGTATGTTCAGGCGATGTTACCAGTAATATAGGTTTTGATTTCAATAATATATTGCCGCAATTAATGGCCTGCGCACGTGTATTCCTACCTTCGTTTTCGTAAATAATGTTATCAGGGTTAACTCCCCGCAGGGCCAGCTCATCTTTCATTTTAACCGGGGTGCTTAAAGTATCGGATATATTGCCCGGCATGGCAATAATAACTTTGCACCCGGGGAATTGCGCTGCTGCTTTTGCCACATACCAGCTCCGCATGAGGTTCGATTCACTGGGCATGCCACCGCCGCCAAGCAGGATAATTGTTTCGGGCTTCCAATTTAGCCCGGACTTGCTGGTCCCCAGCCAGTGCAACCCCCAATAGGGCAGGGTGGTAAAAGCAATAATGAGGCTTAGGGTAAAGAAAGAGCCTAATAATAGGAATAAATACTTAAGAAGTTTTAAAATTTGAATATTTTTGAGTCGTTTTATATCCATGATTTACCGGCTTTCTTGAATGTGGCTATAAAAATACGGTTTAACTTTTAAATACTATCGGTTTGAAGCAATCAGTTAAAAATAATATAATTGAGTTATTTAAAAATCATTTTAATGAAAGTGTTTCAAATTTCGAAGAGTTGCCACCATCCACGTCATACCGGGAATATTGCAGGCTGGCTAATGCCGGCAGGTCGGTAATAGGTGTATTCAACGCTGATATAAAAGAGAATGAAGCATTCCTTTACTTCGCCAAACATTTCCGGAACAATAATATTTATGCCCCTGAAGTGTATGCTGTAAATAAAGAGAAAACTGTTTATATTATTGAAGACCTTGGGGACACGACATTGTTCCGGTTCCTGAGTGCAACCCGCGAAGCTGAGGGGTTTTCTGATAAATTAGTAGCGGTTTATAAAAAAGTGGTAAAAGAGCTCCCCCGGATACAGGTATTAGCCGGAAAGGATATTGATTATTCCTATTGTTACCCCAGGGCAGCTTTCGACAAACAATCGATGATGTGGGACCTCAACTATTTTAAATACCACTTCCTGAAACTGGCAAAAATACCATTCGATGAACAAGCCCTGGAAGATGATTTCCTGGTGTTTAGCAATTATTTATTTAGCGCACCCAATAATTATTTCCTTTACCGCGATTTCCAGTCAAGGAATGTGATGTTGAAAGGAGGGGACATCTGTTTTATCGATTTCCAGGGGGGGAGGAAAGGGCCTTTGCAATACGACATTGCTTCGTTGCTGTACGATGGGAAAGCAGATATCCCCCAACCCATCCGCGAAGAATTGCTTGGCTACTATTTATCGGAGCTAAAAAAATATATCAAAATTGACGAAGCAGGGTTTAAAGATTACTTTAAGGGGTTTGTACTGATCCGTATTATGCAGGCAATGGGAGCCTATGGGTTCAGAGGGTTTTACGAGAAAAAAGAGCATTTCCTGAAAAGTATCCCTTATGCCATGGATAATCTCCAGTTCCTATTGCAGGGGTTGAATTTGCCAATCAGGATACCTGAACTAATAAAAGTACTGACAACTGTTTCTCAATCTGAGATATTACGGGAGATAGGGAGGAACCATAAGGGATTAACGGTCAGGGTCACCAGTTTTTCATACAAAAAAGGTATCCCGGACGACTTAACCGGCAACGGGGGGGGATTTGTATTCGACTGCCGTGCAATAAATAACCCCGGAAGGTTAAAGCAGTTTAAAGAGCTTACGGGCAAAGATAAAGCCGTGCAGGAGTTCCTCATAAACCAGTCGAAGATGAATGAGTTTATGGAGCTGGTTTACAAATTAGTGGGGTTATCCGTCAGGAACTATTTTAAAAGAGGCTTTTCCAGCCTGGCAGTCAATTTTGGCTGTACAGGCGGGCAACACCGTTCGGTATTTGCAGCGGAAAAAATGGCTGAATATTTAAAAGATAATTTCCCGGTTAATGTTATTCTTTCCCACAGAGAACAAATATTGTAGGGGGCCTTTAAAATAAATTGCAACATTCGTCCGGGGTTTGCCGGCTTTTAGCTTTACCCCTTTCACCTTTCTTTTCCCTCATTATATCCAAGAATTAACTGTTTTGGCCGAATAGGTTGTTGAAATACCGGATGAGTTATTAGTTTCACGAGAAATTACAGTCCATCTTTAATGATAATTGAAAAGCATATCGACTATTTTTCCGGTTTATGGCGTGAGTGCAGTTCTTCATATCCTCTGTTAGAAACGAAGTATACATCACAGGAACAACAGATAAAGGAATTTCATTTTGAGAAGATTATCCGGGCATTAAAATTGAAAAACGACAAAAATCCGGCCGGTGCAAACAGTTCCTCCCGCCATGTATTATCAACAACTGCCTTATTCCGGGAACTATTCACCTCAGTCTTCGGCTTTGAAAATGGACAACTTGATTTAATTTTGTCTCCTCAGTTTAAACTTGCCACAAAGAAGTTTATAAAGATGGGGAGGGATTTCAACCCGGATTTGGATTTAACCGATATTTTTCAGGCGTGCCGTAATGCCTGGATAATGAACAGTATACAATTGATGTTTGGGCTGCCCGTTGAAATAACACCTTCAATTTTTGCTTACAGTATGTTGTATCCGTACAGCGATAATTACCTTGACGACCCTGAAATACCGCAAGCCGTTAAAATTAAATTCAGCAGGCATTTCAGGCAACGCTTAATGGGGGAGGAGGTACAACCGGATAATACACACGAAAGACAGATATTTGACCTGGTTGGTATGATTGAAACGCAATTTGCACGTAGCGAGTTTCCAAAAGTATACAATAGCCTGCTTGCTATTCACAGCGCTCAAACGAAGAGCCTCAGCCTCGTGAAACCAACTGTTAGCATGAGCGAGACTGACGTATTGAAACTTTGTATTGAAAAAGGTGGGACCTCTGTATTAGCCGATGGCTACCTGGTTGCCGGAGATTTAACCGAAGCTCAGGAAAGGTTTTTTTTCGGGTATGGGGCCTATCTTCAGTTTATTGATGATATACAGGATATAAAAGAAGATTCGTGTGTGGGTCAGTTAACAATTTTTTCCCATGCATCGAAAAAATATTCGTTGGATGCATTAACCAACAAAACCTTCCATTTTGGGGAGAAAGCACTGGGACTGCTCAACGTCCTTGAAGGTAAAAACCTCCCGGCTTTTAAAAAACTGATTAAAAAAAGTATTGATTCAATGCTTGTGGAAACCATATTGCTGAACGAAGATTTTTATACCAAAACTTATATCGAAGAATTGGAAAGTTACTCGCCATTAAGTATATCATGCCTAAAAAAACGACGGGGCAAATTATCACCTAACCGGGTTTCGTACATGAAAAAGATTATGAAGTCGATAGTTGCTGAGTTATAACCGGGTGATGTGGTTTATAACCGCGTTAAAAAATGGTAGTTTCAACTTCCACACCCTATTGCAACTGCTCTTTCAAAAAGTCCACCATCCTGTTGTAGAGGTGCATAGTCGTATTTCCTCCTATAATATTATGATTCCGGTCGGTGTAAATAGCCATGTCGAACCGGATACCTTCCTGTACTAACTTTTCGGTAAAATCCATAGTGTTTTGCAGATGCACATTATCGTCAGCCGATCCATGGATAATTAACAAGTTGCCTTTCAGGTTGCCTGCATTGGTTATTGGCGAGTTGTCATCATAACCACCCGGGTTTTCTTTTGGCGTCCGCATATACCTTTCGGTGTAAATAGAATCGTAAAAACGCCAGTTTGTTACAGGTGCTACAGCAATTCCGGCCTTAAATATCCCGCCTCCTTTTTCCATGGAGAGGCAGGCCGTAAATCCTCCAAAGCTCCATCCCCATATCGCAATATTATCTTCATCGACATAGGGTAGGGACGCCAGGTAATTGGCAGCCTCTACCTGGTCGTCCGATTCATATTTCCCCAGTTGCATATAGGTTATTTTCCTGAAATCTTCACCCCTGGCAGCGGTCCCCCTTGGGTCAACGCAAGCAACAATAAACCCCTGCTGGGCAAGGTATTCATTCCAGCTAACCCTAAATTCATCTTTTACCTGCTGTGAATTTGGCCCGCTATATTGGGTCATCACCACCGGGTACTTTTTATTTGGGTCGAAATTATTCGGTTTCAGCATCCAGCCGTTTAATTCAACCCCGTCCGAAGTTTTAAATGTGAAAAATGCCCTGCCAGGAAGATTAAACTCCCCAATCCGTTTTTTTATAGCCGAGTTATCTTCCAACACCCTGAGTTGTTTCCCTTTACGATCGTGCAAGGTAATCAGCTTCGGGGTTACAGTGTTGCTAAATGTATTTATATAATAATCATAATTTTTACTGAACAATGCCGAATTGACACCTTTCAAAGTAGAAAGCTTCCCTTTTTTCTTTTCATCGAGGCTGGTATAATACACTTCGCGGCGTAATGGCGATTCGGCTGCTGCCTGGTAGTAGAATATCCCGTGCCTCGGGTCGTAACCATAAAAACCGGTAACATCGAATTCCCCCTTTGTGACCTGTTTGATTTCAAACCCCTGCAGGTCGTACAGGTACAAGTGTGAATACCCGCCTCTTTCGCTGATAACCACAAAATGTTTCCCATCGTCCAGGTAAGTGAAATTATTCAGGAAATCTTCTTCAATGTAGCGGTTGTTTTTTTCGGTAAAAAGAGGCCTTGAGTCGCCCGTATAAGGATTGGCTAACAATACATCCAATTGGTTCTGCCTCCTGTTTAAGCGCATTACAACGAGGTCGTTAGCATCAGGTGTCCAGCTTATCCTGGGGATATATTGGCCGCTTTCTTCGCCTGTATCAACCTGGATTGTTGTTTTCGAACGAATTTCATAAACCTGTACCGAAACGCTGGCATTTTCTTCGCCTGCTTTAGGGTATTTAAATGTTTTGATATGTGGGTAAAGGGCGGGTGTATCTTTAGTTGAGCCCCCGGCACCGAATACCGTCATGTCAAACTCACGGACATTCGATTCGTCAAACCGCATGAAAGCCAGGAATTTACTGTCGGGCGACCAGGCAAATGCCTTGTTGAAACCAAACTCTTCTTCATAAACCCAGTCCGGCGCCCCATTGATAATTTTATTCTTTTCGCCATCTTTTGTTACCTGGCTTTCGGTGCCGAACTTTAAATTTTTTATGAAAAGGTTATTATCCCTTACAAAAGCTATCCTGTTCCCATCGGGCGAAAATGCCGCTATTTGTTGTGCCCCTTTTTCAGAGAGGGGGAGCAACTCCTTGGTTACAGAGTTCCAATAATAATACCCGGCTGTGAAAGAGCGGCGGTAAATTGGTTTTTTATTAGTGGTCAGCAGGATTTTTGTTTCATCATTGCTGAAAGTATATTCACTGAAACTGCTAATCGGTGGGTTTTCAATTTTACCCAGGTCGAATATAACGCCTTCTTCTTCACCTGTTTTATAACTGTATTTTATGATTTTAGCCCCTTCCTTTATGGTATAATGAATGCCATCGTTCATAGAATTCACTATTGCAGTTTTTTGTACAAAAACCTTTTTAACCAGGATGTCTTCTAACGAAACCTGATTGCCAGCCTGTACACGGGCAGGGGTAATAAGGAAGGTTATAGCCAGGAGTGCAATTATTTGTTTCATACTTTATGTTTCTTTTACCGGTTAATACCGGTTGTTATTCAAAAATGTGTTGTAACAAAAGTAAACATTGTATTGCGAAGAGAAAAACAGCCCTGCTAACCTGGCTTTTGATTACTCAAGTAGTTCATAGTCGTGCATCTCTTTCATGAATGAGACGAAGTCGTTTTTATTTTCCGAATCCATCCATTTTATTGCACTGCGCGGGTGTTCATTCAATGCACCCGTAATGAGGTATGGGATATGGTAGCCCCAGTCAATTTGTTTTTGAAGCGGGTGTATGTATTTTTGAATTACATCGAGTAAGGGCAACAACCTGTATTTAGGGTTCTTAAGGAAAGCAATGAGTATTTCCATCGGGCAATTGCCGGCACCACGGCCCATTCCCAATAAGGTTGCGTCAAGCATGGTAACCCCTCCATTTAATGAGGTAATGGTATTTGACATAGCCAGTTGCATATTGTTGTGCGCATGTATCCCAATTTGTTTGCCGGGTAAGGCTTCAATATATTTCTGGACCAGTTGTTGGATGTCTTCAAAATACATACTGCCGAAACTATCTACAACATAGATAGTTGAGACTTTCGACTTCCCCAGGTCTGCCAATGCTTCATCCAGTACGTGCTCATTTACTTTAGAAACAGCCATAAGGTTGATGGTAACTTCGTACCCTTTATCCATGCAATGTTCTGCCAGCCACACAGCCTTGTCTATTTGGTGGGCATAACAGGCGACCCTGATCATATCCAGCACACTTTCCGACTTTGGGGGGATATCTTCCGGGTCAATCCTGCCAATATCGGCCATTGCCGAAAGTTTCAGTTTGCTATTGTTGTCGCCTACTACCTTGCGCAGGTCTTTATCATCGCAGAATTTCCATGGGCCTACTTCTTTACGTGAAAATGATTTCTCGCTGCTTTTATACCCAATCTCCATATAATCGATACCTGCTTCCACACATCCGTCATACACGGCCTTCACAAAATCATTGTCAAACTGCCATTTATTCATTAAGCCACCATCGCGGATGGTACAGTCCATTACCTTAATATTTTCTTTATACATTTTTTTACTGATTTAATATTATTCTGGTTTATTAATAGTTTTTGATTTAAATATTTCGAGTTCTTTTTTGATATTATTGTCAATCAATAAAGTATATATCTTCTTGAATAATTCAGGGTTAAGCCCGTGTTTTTCAGCCCATTGCCCTCTTTGTTTGATGACAAAGTCTTTCCTTTCCCGGGCAATAATCCCTTCTTCATCCGATTTGTATTTGACGATTTCTTTTACCAACCCGTCTCTTGATGTAAAGAGCCGTATTATTTCTTTATCAATTTTGTCAATTTCATTCCGAACCTCTTCAATAGACCGGCATTCTTCCGGCATTTTCTTGCAATCCATTGCACACTGGTTTATTATAGTATTTGATCAATTCAAATAGTAATTTTGTAAATTTATTATATATAATGGGAAAATACTGGCAATATATCGCTGATTGTTGATTTTTTGTGCGAATTTAAAATAAATATTGACAATACGGCAAAAAAAAATAAAAGAAATACCAGCTGCCATGAATGAAGAATATTGAATAGCTAAAAATGCTGTTTTAATAAGAGAATATTTATCTTTGCATTCCGAAAATCAGAATAAAAACAGCTAAGCATATAATGATAAAAATTACATTTCCTGATAATCGTGTCAAAGAATTCCCAAAAGGAGTAACAGGGTATGAAATAGCGAATGCAATTTCCAGCAGGTTGGCAAAAGAGGTTTTATCGATCTCTGTAAATGGGGAAGTTTGGGACTTAACCCGGCCAATAGAAGGCGATGCCCATATAAAATTGCATAAATGGGACGACCGTGAAGGGAAGGATACATTTTGGCATTCATCGGCTCACCTGATGGCCGAAGCAATTGAATTTTTTTATCCTGAAACTAAGTTTGGCATAGGGCCAACCATCGACACAGGGTTTTATTACGACATAGACCTGCCGGAAGGGGGGCAATTATCAGAAAAAGACCTGGGGAAGGTTGAGAAGAAGATGCTTGAACTGGCCCGTGAGAAAAATGATATTGCCAGGCGTGAAATATCGAAAGCCGATGCAATTTCAATGTTTTCAGGAAAGGGTGACGTGCTGAAGCTTGAACTGATCAACGAACTCGAAGACGGCACCATTACTTTATATAGCCAGGGTAATTTTACCGACCTCTGCCGGGGTCCGCATTTGCCCAATACAGGTCTAATAAAAGCTGTAAAATTGACATCGATTGCCGGGGCTTACTGGCGTGGCAATGAAAAAAATAAAATGCTTACCCGGGTATACGGTGTTTCATTCCCGAAGCAAAAAATGCTGAACGAATACCTGGTGATGCTCGAAGAGGCTAAAAAACGCGACCACCGCAAGATTGGCAAAGAGATGGGGCTCTTCACCTTTTCGGAAGCGGTAGGGCAGGGGCTGCCCCTATGGTTGCCAAAGGGGGCACAGCTACGTATGCAGTTAGAAGATTTCCTGAAAAAGGTACAACGTAAATACGGTTACGACCAGGTGATTACTCCGCATATAGGCGATGTAAGGTTGTATAAAACATCGGGGCACTACCAAAAATATGGCAAAGATTCTTTCCAAACTATAAAAACCCCTGTCGAAGGTGAAGAGTATTTGCTGAAACCCATGAATTGCCCGCACCATTGTGAAATTTATAAAGCAAAGCCACATTCATATAAAGACCTTCCGGTAAGGATGGCCGAATTTGGCACTGTTTACCGTTACGAACAAAGCGGGGAGCTGCATGGGCTAACCAGGGTCAGGAGTTTCACACAGGATGATGCCCATATATTTTGCCGCCCCGACCAGTTAAAAGATGAATTCAAGAAAGTAATCGATATTATTTTTATTATTTTCAAAGCATTGGATTTTAAAGATTATACGGCGCAGATATCATTACGCGACCCAAACACCCCGGATAAATACATTGGCTCGCCAGGGAATTGGGATAAAGCCGAACAGGCAATTATTGAAGCATGCGGGGAAAAAAAGTTAAATACGGTTACTGAGGTTGGAGAAGCAGCCTTTTATGGCCCGAAACTTGATTTTATGATCAAAGATGCCCTGGGAAGGAGTTGGCAGCTGGGAACCATACAGGTCGACTATAATTTGCCAGAGCGTTTTAACCTGGAGTATATTGGCTCCGATGACCTAAGGCACCGGCCTGTAATGATCCACCGCGCACCGTTTGGTTCACTGGAGCGTTTTGTAGCCGTTTTAATCGAACATACGGCCGGGAAATTCCCATTATGGCTGACTCCCGAGCAAGCCGTTTTATTACCTATAAGTAAAAAGTATAATGATTATGCAAAAAAAGTTTTAAATTTTCTAAATAATTCCGATATTCGCACCATAATTGACGATCGTAACGAAAAGATTGGTAAGAAGATACGGGATAACGAGCTGAATAGGATACCTTATTTGCTAATTGTTGGTGAAAAAGAAGCTGAAACAGATACAATTTCTGTACGTAGGCAAGGGGAGGGTGACAAAGGTTCAATGGCTCTGAATGAATTTGTTGAGTTTATTAAAGATGCAGTAAAGAAACAATTATCAGGATTGTATAACTAAATAAGGAGGACTGAATTATTGCTATAAAGAGAAGAAATCCGCGAAGAAACAGAGGGTATAGAGTTGACACAACTCCTCAACACAGGATTAATCACAGAATTAAGTCGCCGCAAGTCAGGGTGGTGGGGGAAAATGTTGAAAACCCGGGTGTATACCCATTGAGTGAGGCGTTAAATATTGCAGGGTCTATGGATCTTGACCTTGTAGAAATTTCTCCAAATGCAGATCCACCTGTTTGTAAAGTAATCGATTATTCAAAGTTTCTTTATCAACAAAAGAAGAAACAAAAAGAGATGAAGGCTAAGGCCACAAAAGTGGTACTTAAAGAAATCCGCTTTGGCCCTCAAACTGATGAACACGATTTTCAGTTTAAGCTAAAGCATGCCGAGAAATTCCTTAAAGACGGGGCAAAGGTTAAAGCTTTTGTGTTTTTTAAAGGGCGTTCGATTTTGTTCAAAGAGCAGGGGGAAATACTTTTGCTCAGGTTTGCTACGGAATTGGAGGACATTGGGAAAGTTGAACAACTGCCTAAGCTTGAAGGGAAAAGGATGACAATGTATATTTCACCAAAGAAAATAAAATAAAGTTTTTTATAAAACAAAGAAGAAATGCCAAAAATGAAAACGAATTCCGGCGCTAAAAAAAGATTTAGGCTGACCGGATCAGGGAAAATTAAAAGGAAGCATGCTTATAAAAGTCATATCCTGACAAAGAAAAGCACCAAACGTAAACGTAACCTTGGTTATTGGACTATAATTGACAAGACCAATGAAAAGAACGTGAAGTTGCTGTTGAATATGAAATAAAGTTTTCTTTTATTAAAATTAAATAAAGTTTATAACCAGGTAATATAGCTTTCAAGACCCCGCCAATACCAGGGGCGCTTATTACCAAAAACAAAAAAAGTATGCCAAGAAGTGTTAATCATGTTGCATCACGGGCCCGTAGGAAGAAAATCCTGAAAAGGACAAAAGGTTATTTCGGAGCCCGTAAGAATGTTTGGACTGTTGCAAAGAATGCCTACGAAAAAGGGCTTCAATATTCATATCGCGACAGGAAAGCAAAAAAGAGGAATTTCCGGGCATTGTGGATACAGCGTATCAATGCTGCTGCCCGTATCGAAGGGCTGTCGTATTCACAATTTATCGGTTTATTGAAAAAGAATAATATCGAAATTAACCGTAAGGTTTTGGCCGACCTCGCCATGAACCACCAGGAAGCTTTTAAAGCTGTTGTCGATAAAGTAAAATAAATTATTTTGGTGAAATAATCCTTAAAATACCCGGAAGTGGCCTTCCGGGTATTTTTATTTATCGAAATACCCAATAAGTTTCTACATGCTATTTTTGAGATTGTTTGTATATATTAGCAGCAAAGGCTAAATTTGAATCATGCAGGGGAGTCTTGAAAAAACTTTAATCGGAAATATTCAGCAACAACTTAATGCCAGGTTTGGAAAAGATGTTGTAATAAAATCCATTTCGGGAATAGGGGGGGGGTGTATAAACAATGCATCGAAACTGGTAACCTCTGAAGGGGATTTCTTTATGAAATGGAACATGCATTGTGCCCCTGGCTTATTTACCAGGGAGGCAGAAAGCCTAGCTGAATTATCATCGGTAAAAAACCCATATTTATCTATTCCTGAAACGTTGGCCGTTAAAGAGGTGGATGACAGCCCCGGGTTTATAGTGCTTGAATACCTGGAGCCGGGGTATGTATCCGGGAATGCAGAGGATAACCTGGGCAGGGGGTTGGCAACAATCCATAAAAAAACAAATAATAATTTTGGGTTTTACCACAACAATTATTGCGGGTCGACTATACAGGACAATAGTTGGAACAGTAGTTGGGTTGATTTTTTCGGGCAACAGCGGATTTGGCACCTGGTGGGTTTAATTCAACAGGGAAAAGGCCTTCCGCCAGAGCATATAAGGATTTATGAAAGGCTGGTAACAAAACTGCCTGAGTTGCTCCCTTCCGAAAGCCGGCCTGCTTTAATCCACGGCGATTTATGGTCGGGTAATTATATGTATACAAACAGCGGGGCTGCATTAATCGACCCTGCATCATACTATGCCGACCGCGAAATGGAAATGGGTATAATGACTATGTTTGGCGGATTCTCGCCAAGGTTCTGGTCTGCTTACAACGAAATATACCCTTTACCCACTGACTGGAGGGAACGGAACATGTTGTATCAGTTGTACCATATATTAAACCATTATTACTTGTTTGGCGGGGGCTACGGAAGCCAGGCTATTGGTGTGGCAAAGCAGTATGCCTAAGCCTGGGTGTATACTTCCAACCCCCGGTTATATTTGGTTGTAGGCCGTATAACCCGGTATTTTTCTTTGATGTTCAATAATATGTAAAAAAATGATGAAGGACGAGATTTACGAGATTCCCGGTAAAGCACAGTTGTGTTACGAAAAAAACAAAGGGCTGGCCCTCCCCGGCAAAGTACCGTATATTGGGATGGGGTCTTCGTATTTCGCCCCAATGGTATTTAAATACCTGGGCGTAAATATTTACCCCGAACTGGCATCTGAGTTTTTTAATTATGGCATTCAATACCCGGGCCTGGATAAAGCTGTCCTGATTTCCCAGTCGGGCAAAAGTTCGGAAACATTGTGGTGTGCTGATAAAGTGGAAAGTTTTGCCGGGATAATGAATGATATAAACAGCCCGTTAGGCACTCACCGGAATTTATCTAAAACCATTGAGTTATTTGCCGGGGAAGAAGATTTCTCGTCAACAAAAACGTACATAAATACATTGATTGCTTTATACCTTGGGTTTGGGTTTAACCCGGGCCCGGCAATTGAGGTTATTACCCGTGATTTCAGTTTGTATGAAACAGAAGGGGGGAAACTGGGAAAAAAAATCTTAAAGTTTTACGGAAAGGGGAAATGTAGGGGGGTATACATTATTGGGAATGGCCCAAATACCGCCACCTCACAGTTGGCAGCCCTGGTAATAAGTGAATCGACAAAAATCCCGGTACAGGGTATGGCAATGGCACAATACGACCATGGTGTCAAAGAAACTGCAAACGGCTCGTTTATAATCGCTATAAATCCTAAAGGGAAGGCCAGCAAGAGGACTTCAGATTTGTTAAAGACTGTGAATAAAGCAGGGGCAGTAACATTTGAACTAAATAATTTTGGCGTTGAAGAAGAGTTTAGCCCGTTGGTTGCGCCCATCCCGTTTTTCTTTGCAGCTAACTATATTGCTGCAAAACTGAAGGTCAGCGCCCCGTTTATAGTAGGCGGCAAGGTTACTACTGTAACCTAAAGTATATGGTTGCCCCCTTTGTTTTAAGGCTTTTACTAAAAAAAATCAGCTTGGAATAAAATCCAACCTTTAAAGATGGTAAGTAGAAAAATAGCCGGTATTTCCCCATTCATTGTAATGGAAGTGCTTGAAAGGGCTGCGGAGATGGAGCGCAAGGGGGCCAATGTCATCCACCTGGAAGTAGGAGAACCCGATTTCGATGCCCCGGCTTGCGTTTCGAAGGCAGTAGGCGAGGCATTTAAACAGGGGCATACGCATTATACCCATAGCCTGGGCGACCCGGAGTTAAGGCAGGAAATAGTAAAAAAATACAAATCGGATTACGGAGCCAGCATTTCTGACGAGCAAATAATTATCACATCGGGCTCTTCCCCGGCAATTTTATTAACCCTTGCTGTGCTGTGCAACAACCATGACGAAGTTATCTTATCGGACCCGGGTTATGCCTGCTATCCGAATTTCATAAAATTTATTGGGGCTAAAGCCGTTAAGGTGCCGGTTTATGAGGACGATGGGTTTCAGTACAGGCCTTCGGAGATAAAAAAATATATCAATACAAAAACCAAAGCCATAATGATTAACAGCCCTATGAACCCAACCGGCAATCTTTTGCCTGAGGAAGTTATGGGGGAATTAACAACACTGGGTCCTCCAATTATTTCCGATGAGATATACCACGGATTGGTTTATAAAGGCAAAGCACATTCAATACTGGAATTCTCTGGGGATGCATTTGTTTTGAATGGTTTCTCAAAATTATATGCCATGACGGGGTTACGCCTTGGGTATGTAATTGCACCACCTGCTTATGTCCGGGCAATGCAAAAAATACAGCAAAACCTGTTTATCTGTGCAGGGTCGACTGCTCAAAGGGCAGGTATTGCTGCTTTACGGTATGCCGGTGGTGATATCCGCCAAATGAAAAGAACCTACAATGAACGGCGTATTTTCATTATCAGGCGTTTAAAAGAGTTGGGGTTTAATATACGGGTAGAGCCTACAGGGGCATTTTATGTTTTTGTAAATGCTAAGCACCTTTCAAAAAACAGTTACAAATTAGCCTTTGATATTTTGGAAAAGGCACATGTCGGTGTAACCCCCGGGATAGATTTTGGTGAAAACGGCGAGGGTTTCCTGCGCTTTTCGTATGCCAATTCATTGGATAATATTAAAGAAGGAATGGACAGGCTCGAAAGTTACCTGTCCGGGTTATTATAAGACTAACTGTTTTTCACCTTCTACTCCTGCACATGCTCCACCATCGCGCTTGTACAGGTTTATTTAAGTTTCCAATACAACCTGTTTTCCAATAAATAATCCAGCATCTCATCGTATAGGGTGAGTTCGAGGTCCAGTATCTGGCTGTAACTTACAATCGGCTCAGTATCCTTTTTTGTGATAACACCATGTGGGCATTCGAAAGTAAACGACATAGTCCCTGATATCTGGTGCAAGGCACTAACTAAGTTGAATGTCCTTCTCGGAGGGAATTCTTTATCTTCAACCGAAGGCTCCCATATCCAGTCTTCAGGGAAATATACCTGCCCTGAGTTTTTATAACGTTGGTTCAATCTTTTTGCCAGGTCGTGAATCCGTTCTTTCATAAACATTGGTTCATAAGAGGCCTTTAAGATTAACGGGAAATTCTCATGCGAATGTAGCGAAACTGTAAGGTCGGGTGCTTCGGTACGGGCAATTTCAAGGATAGCCTTCGTCTCTTCAGCCATAGGGGAGAAAAACTCGTCCTGCATCATATTTATCCCGTCATTATTAAAGTAAGCCCCCAGGATTTTGACATCGCCTTTCATTGGGTGGATAGATTTGGCTATTGGCCATCCATAAGACGACCCGTCTTTCCTTGTCCCCTGCCCGTATTTAGTCATAATTTCACCTGGTATCCCGACAAAACTGTCATAAGGGCATCTTTTCCGCCCGTCAGGGTTCGCACATGGTATAATAATTACCCTGCACTGCCCCAGTTTGTTTTTTAAACCCGTCCAGTCTTTGCCACGGTAGTCTTTACCGGTTTCGGCAATATGAATTAAATTGACCAGCCCTACTATACCTTCAACTTCCTGCCCATGTACCGGGCCGATAAAATATATAACCGGTTTTGTAGTACTGTCTTTTCTTGCATAGTAAGCAGGATTCCGTGCTGCTACAGCCGAATTATAATTCGCTTGTGAGTGAAGGTCGTCTTTTTCACCGTAAAAAACCGCATATACGGGGAGGCCGCCCGGAGATGTTGCTATTTGTTTTACTTCCCCGGATTTTATATTGCCCAGTTCCTCATTTATATCAGAAAGTTTTGATTTAAAAAAATCCGGTAAATCAGTATTATTGGGCGGGTCGCCTGCCTCTATTGCTATTTGCGTGAATGCTGTTTGATACGAGAAAAGTAAAGTAATTACAGCCAGAGGTAAATATGCTATTTTTTTCATAATATAACTTTTTTTTCGAGTGCGAAAGATAAGGAAATAAATTATAACTATAAAAAAAGCTAAATATGTATTTAAAGGTTTCGTTCCCTTAGAAGCTGCCTGAATTTTGTTTTTCAGGCAGCTTCTAAGAAATTACCCCCATGCCCCCGGCTGTTAAAATAAAATTGATATATGCAAATTTTTTCTACCAACCGGTTGTGTTTTAAAGCAGTGTGGATTTTTGTAACGGCAAATTAATTATTCCGTCTTATAAATACAGGAAAAAACAATTAAAGCCCATTAATTTAAATTTTTTAAGCCATGAAAAAATTAAGTCTAGTATTCGTATTCGTAGTTGCACTTTTTATAGTAAACATCGATGCCGGTGCCACCGGGTTAAACGAAGAGTTTGTCCATTACAAGATCTCACGCATCGAAAACTTTGACGCTGCCAAGGGTGTAGAAAAAGCGTGGGCACTGGAATACCGTCCTGGTGCCGACCCTGTGATTATTGTTAAAAGGAAGGTGAAATCTGCCACTTATTATATGGTTAAATCGGAGTTTTTCGAGGTGTGCTATGCTGCCGGGCATAAAGGGTTTGGCGTTGCCATAATGCGGAATAACTGGAGGGATGTACCAGAAGAATTAAGTAATGCAGTAATTAATGCAGAAGCCATGAAAGGGCAAAGTATATTAACACCTAATAAAATAGGTGACGAAAAAGCATTAGAACTGATTGCATGTTACCTGCCCGGATTACTCAACGATTCATATAAACACCTTTTAAATTGATGGATTATTAATTAGCGGGGTAAAAGGTAGGGGCCGTGAA
>UOEP01000202.1_pt1 | contig 36468 bp, 30 predicted proteins | sample 1989931 | NCBI WGS metagenome assembly UOEP01 (sample SAMEA4712198, study PRJEB27164) | hydrothermal vent metagenome | biome: marine basaltic hydrothermal vent biome; feature: marine hydrothermal vent; material: mineral | place: Pacific Ocean | collected 2011-06-14/2011-07-23 | depth 1691 m
CCTTCTCCTTCTCCCCTACCTCTTTACGTTCTTTTTCCAGAGAATCAATCCTTGCTAAATCCAAATGTTTAATGGGTATTCTTTTTATACCTAAGATTGCAGGTTTTTCCAGCCCGTGCTGCAATCCTGTCAACCCATCCAACCGAATGGTATCTTTTTGCTGGTATATAAAAATATCTGCCATTTGTGTGTGCAAAGTTACTTATTTCCTTTCTCCCTGAGAAGCTGTCTGAATTTTGTTTTTTAGAATTATTATAGTGTATTTTTTTGTCAGATAAAGCAATTTGGGGGCGAATACAACACTCTATTTAACGATAAATTGCTGAAATATGACGGGAAAAGACGCATAATAAAATAAAAGTATAATTTTTAGACAGCTTCTGAGAAGCTCTACGGGCCAGGAGGAAAATGAAGTCAATGGGCATCAAGCCAGTTATCAGCAGAGTTCATCTCTACAGTTAACGGCAGGCCTATGTCGATAGCATTTTCCATCCCCTTTTTTACGATCTCTTTAACCTGCTCAAGCTCAGGTTTATACACATCAAAGTCTAATTCATCGTGTACCTGAATAATCATTCTTGACTTAAACCCCCTTTTAATAAATTCACGGTAAATCTTTATCATTGCCATTTTAATAATATCGGCTGCCGAACCCTGGATAGGTGCGTTTATTGCATTCCGCTCGGCAACGCCGCGAACCACAGCATTGGCAGAGTTGATGTCGCTTAAATACCGTTTGCGCCCCATAATTGTTTTAACGTAACCTGCCTCCCTGGCTTTTTCTATACTTTTATTCATGTATTCCTTTACTTTTGGGAAACTTTCAAAATAGCCGTCAATCAATTGCTTTGCTTCCTCCCTGGGAATATTTAACCGTTGCGAGAGTCCAAATGCCGAAATCCCGTAAATAATCCCAAAATTTGCTGTTTTGGCTTTGCGCCTCATGTCAGGGCCAACCTCTTCTACTGCTACCCCGTATATTTTAGCTGCTGTTATTGCATGTATGTCCTGCCCCTGCTCAAATGCTTTTATCATCTGGCTATCGTTGCTTAGCGCCGCTATTATACGCAACTCAATTTGCGAATAATCGGCCGATAAAAAGGTATACTCATTGCTGCTGGGTATAAATGCCTTACGTATCTCACGCCCCGCAGCTTCCCTGATTGGGATATTCTGGAGGTTCGGGTTGTTGGAACTCAACCTCCCTGTTGCCGTAACAGCCTGATTATATGAAGTATGTATTTTCCCGGTCTTTTTATTGATTAAATCAGGCAGTGTCTCTACATACGTATTCAATAACTTTTTCAACCCCCTGAATTCCAGCACCTTCTCAACAATAGGATGCTTGCTTTTCAACCGGGACAATACCTCTTCGCTTGTTGAATACTGTTTCGTCCTGGTCCTTTTGGCATTCGAATCGATCTTCAGCTTATCAAACAAAATAACCCCCAGTTGTTTTGGCGATGAAACATTAAACTCTTCTCCTGCCATTTTGATTATTTCCTGTTCAAGGCCGATGATCTGATTCCGTAGTTTTTTTGCATACTCTTTTAACTCGCCTACATTTACTGATACCCCGGTTTCTTCCATCTGGGCAAGCACAGGAACCAGAGGCATTTCCATCTCTTCAAACAGCTTCCTGACCTCATACTTATCCAGTTCCGGATCAAGGACTTTTTTTAACCGGTAAGTAAGGTCGGCATCTTCACAGGCATAATCCATTAATTTCTCAGGGGCAACCTGTAACATACTCTGTTGATTCCGCCCTTTTTTGCCAATCAGGCCTTCGGTCGGGATTTTTTTATAATTGAGGTATTTTTCACAAAGGAAATCAAGGTTATGCTTTAATTCGGGCTGGATGAGGTAATGTGCCAGCATGGTATCAAAAAGTTTACCTTTTACCCTGATACCATAATTGCTCAACATCAGGATATCGTATTTTATATTTTGCCCGACCTTAACGATACGCTCATCAGCAAAAACAGCACTGAACTCATTCACAATCTTTTCCGACTCTTTCCTGTCTCTGGGAAGTATTACACAATACGCTTCATTCTTTGTGTACGAAAAAGAGAGGCAAACCAGCTCTGCCGTATGGGTGTCCAGCCCGGTGGTTTCGGTATCGAAACAAAACTCTTCCTGAACCGACAACTCTGCCCGAAGGCTGGCCCTCTGCATCTCGTCCTCAACAAAATAATAACGGTGCGCTACCGTGTCGATGGTGTCGAATTGTTTTGATTCAACCGGGCCAACCGGATCAGCCGCCTGCTCTGCCATCCCGAACAAAGTGCCCTGTTGTGGTGGTAAAGCCGCATTTTTTTTCTTCCCCAAAAAGCGTTGTGACAATGCTGTAAATTCTAACTCTGTAAACAACTCTTCTAATGCACTATGGTCGGGTCCCTCGATTTTCAGGCTTTCAGGATTAAACTCATACGGCACATCCTGAATAATCTCAACCAGTTTACGCGAAAGGCGCACCTGTTCTTCAAAAGCCTTAAGGTTTTCTTTTTGTTTACCTTTTATTTCGTTTAAATGGGCATACAGGTTATCAATACTTCCATACTGCCCGATCAGTTTCTGTGCATTTTTAGGGCCTATGCCGGGGCATCCGGGAATATTATCAGACGAGTCGCCCATCAAACCTAAAATATCAATGACCTGCCCGGGGTCTTTAATGCCAAAATTTCCTTTTACCTCGTCCAACCCCCACACTTCAGGGTCGTTACCCGATTTGGCAGGTTTATACATAAAGATATTATCGGAAACCAATTGCGCATAATCCTTGTCGGGGGTCATCATATATGTTTGAAAACCTTCCTTCTCAGCTTTTTTGGCAAGAGTACCAATTACATCATCGGCTTCGAAACCCTCTTTTTCAATAATCGGGATATGGAAAGCTTCAATTATTTTGCGGATATACGGAATCGACCTTCGAAGGTCTTCAGGCATCTCTTCACGGTTTGCCTTATATTCTTTATACATTTTGTGCCTGAAAGTAGGCTTGTTTACATCGAAAACAACGCCAATAAATTCAGGCTGCTCTTTTTCCAGCAACTGTACCAATGTATTGGTGAAACCCAGCATTGCCGATGTATTCAGCCCCTTTGAATTAAAACGGGGGTTTCGTATAAAAGCAAAATAACTGCGGTAAATTAATGCATAAGCATCGAGCAGGAATAGTTTTTTCGTAGTATTTTCAGGCATAAAAATTTATTTAATCATTATCAGAAGCAAACCAGCCGGACACTATATAATGTAACTTGTTTGGGTAAATATTGTTGTAAAATGCCATTGTACCCATACAAAGCATGAGCCTTTTCGAAATGAAATCGTTTGGAAACCCTTATTACAGACATTCCAGGGATGAATTTTTAATTTGATGGTGAAATTACGGAAAAATGATAAAGAAGAGAAAAAGACAAGCTATATTCTTGGCAAAACAGGAAATTATTACCGGAATTTGTATGTTTGTATTCCTAACATTGAAGTGGATTAAAGTTAAAGTGGGTTTCCGAGAGGAATATATTGGCTTCAGCCCCGGGTACCCGGGGAGTATACGGGTACACCCGGGATAAAATAAAAAGTAGCTGAAGCCCAATGGAATCAAAATGTTGCTTGCAGGTTTTCAATTTAACTTTAAACAACGTCATTATATAGATTTTTTTCTAAATGAAGTTTGTTGAAAAAATACCTCTCCTGATTATTGCTGCATTTACTTATGTGGTTATCTACTCATCGTGTGCCAGTATTGGTGCGCCGGATGGAGGGCCAAGCGATTCGCTTCCTCCGGTGTTGCTAAAAACAGTACCCTTATACCATGAGTTAAATTACAAAGGGAACGAAGTGCGGCTTACTTTTGACGAATACATCATTTATGACAAAGTTATGGAAGAACTGGTTGTTTCGCCCCCTCTTAAAAAACGGCCGGTTATAAGGATTAAATCTAAAACACTTATCATCCAGTTTAACGAAGAGTTGCGCGACAGCACAACGTATTCAATGGATTTTAAAAGTTCGATAGTTGACAATAACGAGCAGAACCCCTTTAAGAATTTCCGCTTTTCGTTTAGTACCGGCGATGTTTTCGATTCACTGAGGGTTGCCGGAATGGTAAAAAATGCCTTCAACCTCAACCCGGTTGAAAAAGCACTGGTACTGCTTCAGAAAAACCTGCATGATTCTGCGGTTTTCCGGGTGGAGCCCAATTATATTGCAAAAACCGATGAGAACGGGATATTTATGATCGATAATATAGCACCCGGCAAATACCACATTTTTTCTATCAATGATGCAAACGCTAACCTGCTATACGATGAAGGAGCCGAAGAAATTGCCTTTATTGATACATTGATTGTGCCTTCGGCAGAATTCATAGAAGAACGCGATACAATTGTTAGCGGAGCCGATTCGTTGCTGATAAGCGGGCATACCCGGTTTATGCCCGGGCCGGTTTACCTGCGCCAGTTTACGGAAGATATTTTCGAGCAATATTTAAATACCTCTAAAAGGGAGTCGTTGTATAAATGCCTGTTCATTTTTTCCGAATCGGTAAAAGACACATTCGGTGTCAGGTTGTTAAATTACAATGCTAAAGACTGGTATCTCCTGGAGCCAAACCAACAAAATGATTCTATCGTATTGTGGATAACAGACACACTGGTTGCCCAACTGGACACTTTTGACGTTGAGGTTTCGTATAACCAGTTGGATTCTGCCGGAATTATTTATGTGCAAAACGATACGCTGAGCCTTCCATACAAGGTGAAAAAGAAGACTGCTCCAAAAAAGAAAAAGAACAAGGGCAAGGAAGAAAAAAAGATCCCCCAGTTTACCATTAATTCAAACATAAAAACATCGGGGTTCGACCTGAACAGGAATATTTTACTGAGTATGCCGGAACCGGTTAAAACATTTTACTACAACGATATGGCAAGGCTCTATCTTGATAAAGATACAACAGGCACCCCGTTGGAATACACGTTTAAGAAAGACACATCGGCATACAGGAGGTTTATCATCAGCTACAATTGGGAGCCTAATACAGCCTACCGTTTGGAAATTGATTCGGCAGCTGTTGAAAATATTTACGGTATCACGAACAAAAAATTAATTAAAAAATTCACCACTCAAAAAGAAGAGTACTATGGGAAAATTATTGTTACCCTGAAAAATATTACATGCCCCCTTATTGCCCAGCTAATAAAAGATACAGAGGAAGAAGAGGTGCTACAACAAAAATTCACTTCTAAAGACGGGGGTATCATGTTCGATTTTTTAAAGCCGGATAAATACATTGTTAAAATTATTTACGATACGAATGGCAACCATAAATGGGATGCCGGGAGCTACCAGGGCCACACCCAGCCCGAAAAGGTGGCCTACCTGCAAAAAGTAATTAAAGTGAAATCTAATTTTGAACATCAGGAGCAGTGGGATGTTACTATTAACCCAACCTACCCAAAAGTGCTATATGACAAAGAGTTGGAAGAACAAAAGCAGAAAGCAAGAGAAAAAAAACAAAGGCAGCCAAAACAGCAGGAAAGGAACAGGAACAGCAATAGTTTTGGAGGTGGAGGCCAACAGGGGCTGTTCAATTAACAGGCTCTTCTCAAAAGTTTACTTTGTTTGTTGGCTCCTTCTCTTTGTATTGCCGGGTTATGCTCAACCCGGACCGGAAATGCCATTCCGCCCCGGAGAGAAACTCACCTATTCGGCTTATTATAACTGGAACTTTATCTGGCTTAAAAGTGGCCAGGTGTCCTTTAATTTCACAGATTCAGTAAACAACGGCCGGCATATATGGAAATTCCGCGCACACGGGTATACTTTTAAAGCCTACGACCTATTTTACAAAGTGGAAGATTCCTTCCTATCGGATTGTGAAGCAGGGAGTTTCGCCCCTCTGTATTTTAACCGTGAAATTAACCACGGCAAAAACCATTCATCTCATAGTTACACGGTAGATGCCATATCTGAAAAAATCTTTTCAGAAATCAAACGGAGGAATGAACCTTTTTTCAGGGATACCATTAAATATAGAAAGGGAATATACGACCTGTTGGCGGCAGCGTATTATACTCGTACCCTCGACTACGATAATTATACGAAAGGGCAAAAAATAGGCATTAATTTGCTGGTCGATAATAAAATCTCCCGCTCGTATTTTAAGTACCTGGGGAAAGAAATTGTAGAAACAAGGGGCATAGGCTCTTTCAGGTGCCACAAGATTTCCATCTTTTTGTTGGAAAGCGATTTTTTCCCAAAAGGGGAGTATATGAAAATATGGATAACCGATGATAAAAACAGGATTCCGGTTATGGCCGAGACAAAAATCTTTATCGGGTCGGTTAAAGCCATCCTCGAATCGTACGAAGGGCTTAAAGGCGAGATGGCATCAAAGATATTAACTGAATAGTTATTAGTGGAATCAATAATATGAAATTATCTCAAAACAATATCCGGTTCCTGATATTATTAATTCTTCCGATTCATTTCTTGGTTTTGAGGAATTCTATAATGAACAGGCATACACACGTTTTGCCCGGCGGATTTGTTGTTACCCATGCACATCCTTTAAATAAGAAAGATGCTGCCAATGGCAGGGCTGCCCAACACGGGCATACCAAAGCCGAATTTTTCTTTTTCCAGCTGATTACAGTTACCTTTTTTGATGTCCCGGCACAGGTGGTATTTAATAATGCCTTTCAGGTATTCATTCAAACCTGCATAATCCCCGTAAATTATTATTATTCATTCCTTCAGGTTAGGAATAAAACATCACGGGCTCCTCCTTCATTCCTGGAGGTCGTCTAAATTCTAAACACCCTCAGTCTCTTTTACATTTTAGAAACTGTTTTGAATTTGCAATAGTAACCTTCCGTATAGGATAGGGCTAGTGTATTCATACTTTATTCGTTGTAAATGGGGAGAGTACAAATTCAGAACAATTCATCAACCTTTCATTAAAATTTTATTCATAATGAAATCAATATATATATTATTACCCTTTATAATCCTCTTTTTAGCAAGTAATGCCCGGGCAAACGACCCCGGTAAGCAACCAAAAACAGATGCTATGCTTTTTGGCCATGTAAAATCAGGGAATAAACATATCCCCTTTGCCACTATTATGCTTAAAGGCACAACAATAGGAACGGCAGCAGACGCAACCGGGCACTTTAAAATGTCGAACCTTCCTGTGGGGAACCGGACTATAGTTATTTCGGCAGTTGGATATAAAACACTTGAAAAAAATGTGTCCTTTGAAAAAGGGAAAAGTGTGACACTCCTGATTAATCTGGAACCGGATAATATCGGGCTGGACCAGATTGTTGTTTCAGCCGACCGAAATTCAAAAAACAGGCGCGAAACACCCGCAATCGTAAATAGCATCAGTGCAAAACTTTTTTCAAGGACACAAAATGTGACCCTGAGCGAGGGGTTGAACTTTTCTCCGGGTTTACGAATGGAAAATAATTGCCAGAATTGTGGGTTTTCACAAGTAAGGATGAATGGGCTGGAAGGCCCCTACACTCAGATACTGATAAATTCGCGCCCTGTTTTTAGCGGACTGGCAGGAGTTTACGGGCTCGAACTTATTCCTGCAAACATGATTGAACGGGTAGAAATCTTACGTGGCGGCGGATCCTCTATGTATGGGAGCAATGCTATTGCCGGTACGGTAAACCTGATTACAAAAGACCCCGTTTCGAATAATTTTTCAGTGTCATCATCGTATGGCTCTACCGGAGTCGGGGTAGAGGGCAGTGGGAATGCCGCCCCAGATTATAACATAAACCTTAACGGCTCGTTTGTTACCGATGATTTTAAAAGCGGGATGAACATCTTCGGATTTCATCGAAAACGCAGCCCTTTTGATGCAAATGGCGATGGGTTTTCCGAGATGCCCTCCATTGAAAACACAACGTTAGGAGTACGCTTTTACCAACGAATTTCAAAAAGGGGGAAACTAACTATCGACTACTTCAATATAAATGAATTCCGCCGTGGCGGGAATAAATTTGAATTGCCTTTTCATGAGTCTGACATTACCGAAAGTGTGCGCCACAATATTAATTCGGCAGCAGCAACTATTTCCTTTTTGTTGCGCGAAGAGGATAAATTATCAGCATATTTTTCTGCTCAGGGGGTAAATCGTGATTCGTATTACGGAGCCAAACAGGATTTATCTGCTTACGGGAAAACCAAGGATTTCACCTACTCGGCAGGGTTTCAGTATATCCGGCAGGTAAAGAACCTTTTATTTGCCCCGGCAACTTTTACTTCAGGCCTTGAAATTAATGGCAGTAATCTGGAAGATTCAAAGTTAGGGTATTATGACCCCAACTCAGGAAACCACTTTGGCAACACACTGATAGCCAATCAGAATGCAACTACCGAGGCTGCTTTTATTCAATCTGAATGGAAACTGGAATCGTTAATATTAACCATAGGGGCCCGGTACGACCACTATTTAGTTACTGATAAAGCCCAGGAAAACGATAATGTTGACGGGGATGTGGTAAGCCCAAGGGTAAATTTATTGTATAACCTTAGCCATAATGTACAATTACGAATGGGGTATGCCCGTGGTTTCCGGGCCCCGCAAATATTCGATGAAGACTTACACATTGAAACCTCAGGGGCACGGCAGGTTTTACATAAAAATGCAGGCAACCTGAAACAGGAAACGTCAAACAGTTATACTTTGTCGTTCGATTTTACAAATAATGCAGGCAACTGGCAGTACCAGTTCCTGGTTGAAGGGTTTTACACACAACTTCTCAACCCTTTTGCAAATGAATACGGCGACCCCGATGAAAACGGAGTGGTGTATTACACCCGTATCAATGCCGAAAAAGGGGCAAAAGTAAAAGGAGTTAACCTTGAATTTAATGCCTCCCCTTCTGGCAATTTACAGTTTCAAACAGGTTTTACTTTTCAAAGAAGTAAGTTTGAAGAGGAACAGGAGTTTCACGAAAAAGAGTTTTTCAGGTCGCCCGGTGAGTACGGTTATATCAGCCTCGGTTACAGCCCACCGCACCTGTTTAATATCGCACTTACAGGCAATTACACAGGCCCTATGCTGGTGCCGTATTTTGGGTCGAAGCTGGTTAACCCCGCAGAAGGGGACTTAGTTAAAACAAAGGCTTTTTTCGACACCGGTGTAAAATTAAGCTACGATGTCAGGCTAACCAGCCAGATGACAATGGAGTTAAACGGCGGCGTAAAAAATATCTTCAATGCTTACCAGGACGACTTTGATACGGGTATTAACCGTGACCCTGCTTACATTTATGGGCCTGTTTCCCCCCGTACAATTTATTTCGGGGTGAAATTTGGCAGTTTCCTGTAATATTTTCATACTCAGCAGGAGGCATTGAGCCTCCTGCTGAGTAATGCCAAAAGTTATTAAACCCGGCAGGAAGCCCCCCTGGAGAAAATCAGGATCAGGCACTTTTAACCTTAGCCCGCTCTAAACCGGAGAAGTATCCCTATGCAAAAAGGGCAATCGCGCCCTGTTTCATTTGTAAGCACTCAAAAGTTTGTTTAAGTTTGTTGCTGGTTTATAAAACTGGAAATTTTTGAACAATGGAAGAATCAACAGTCCAAAAAAAACAATGGCTGGGCAAAACCCCCAAAGACAAAAGGAACAATATAATTGTAATTGTACTTGCATCCATGCTGATTGCACTGATTATCGTGTTTTTTATACAAAGGCAGGAGCATATCTCAATTATTAATGAAATTAATACCGAAAAAGATTCTATTCAGGTGAAACTAAATGAAATGGTTGCCGGATACGATTCGTTGAGGACAGAAAATGACACACTGAATGACCAACTCTTTTTTGCACAGACCAAGGTGAAAGACCTGTTGATTGAAATTAATCAGACAAAAAAGATAAGCTTCAGGAAAATAAGCAGGTATCAAAAAGAGGTAAGCTCGCTACAAAAGATCATGCGTAACTTTGTAGTACAAATCGACTCGTTAAACAAACGGAATAAAATATTAATGACTGAGAACCTGGAGGTAAAAGAACAGTATAAGCAAGTTAAAAATAAGAACAAGCAATTAAGCCATGAGAAAAAAAGGCTTCAACAAAACCTGCAACGGGCGGCTATGCTCGAAGCACGCGGGCTGTTTGCCGAAGCCATAAACAGCAGAAGTAAAAAAACAAAATATGTAAAACGAGCCGAAAAAATACGGATTAGTTTTACGTTAAGTAAAAATGTGACTGCCAAGCGCGGGGCAAAAAATATTTATGTACGCATTATGCGCCCCGACCAACTGCTCCTGTCCAAATCGTCAAATAACCTGTTCCGTTTTGAAGACCTGAAAATTCAATATTCTGCCATGCGTGAAGTAAATTACGAAGGAAAAGAACTGCCGGTCGCTTTATACTGGGATAATTCCGGCAGCCCGGATTTTATGGCTGGTAAATATACCGTTGATGTATTTGCCGATGGGAACAACATCGGTACGACTACATTTGAATTGAAATAAGGTTTTAGCAGATAAATTGTCTCTAATCAGTACTTAAAGTGAACTAAAATTAAGAGTGCCTAAAGTTTCTTAAAGATGGATAATAAAGAATTTAGTAAGCAATTAGAAAGTAGGACTAAGAAATTCACAATTATTTTTGGCTGAAGCGAATGAAATCCCTGCTATTTTTACTTCAATTGGCAAGAAGTTATCCCGAGAGGAAATTGGGATTAAGCATTTTAGGCATTCTAAACTTTAGGACTACACCCCTTATGACTTTCCTACTTCGTTAGGAGTTTTCTTTAATTCTTACTCCTGATATCAATCTTAGTGATAAAAATGTACTTTTGTAACCTTAAAATTATTAAGTAAAAAGCCGTATTATGAAACGGGAAAAAATTATCAAGATTTTAAAATCAAAAGAGACCGGCAAAACAGTTCATGTAAAAGGCTGGGTCCGTACTAAACGCGGAAGTAAGAATATCAATTTTATTGCCTTGAACGATGGTTCAACTATCCATAATTTACAGGTAGTGGCGGAAGTTGAGAATTTTAATGACAAATTATTACGGAATATAACCACCGGGGCGGCACTTTCTGTTTCAGGGGAACTGACCCGGTCGCAGGGAAGTGGGCAACATATAGAGTTAAGGGCTCAGGAAATTGAGTTATTGGGTGGTGCCGACCCCGACAAATACCCTATTCAGCCTAAAAGGCATACATTGGAATTCCTGCGCGAGAATGCGCATTTACGTTTCCGTACCAATACCTTTGGTGCTGTTTTCCGTATCCGCCATGCCATGGCTTTTGCCATTCATAAATATTTTAACGATAAGGGTTTTTATTATATGCATACCCCTATTATTACAGCTTCGGATGCCGAAGGAGCCGGGCAAATGTTCCGGGTCTCAACACTCGACCCCGTAAACCCGCCAACCACTGAAGAGGGAGAGGTAGACTACACCCGGGATTTTTTCGGGAAACCTGCAAATTTAACCGTTTCGGGGCAGCTCGAAGGCGAGTTGGGAGCTATGGCATTGGGCGAAATTTATACTTTCGGACCAACATTCCGGGCTGAAAACTCAAATACAACACGCCACCTGGCTGAATTTTGGATGATCGAGCCTGAAATGGCTTTCTACGACCTGACAGACAATATGGACCTTGCCGAAGATTTCCTGAAATCGCTAATCAGGTATGCCCTTGATAATTGTATGGATGATTTACAATTCCTGTCCAACCGGTTACGGGAGGAAGAAAAAAACAAACCTCAGGACCAACGGTCGATGGATTTGATTGAAAAGCTGGAATCTGTTGCCGGCAGCGATTTTGCCCGTTGTTCTTACACAGAAGCAATTGAGATACTGAAAAGGTCAAAACCTTATAAAAAGAAAAAATTCCAGTTCCCGGTTGACTGGGGTGTCGACCTGCAAAGCGAACATGAACGGTTTTTAGTTGAAAAGCATTTTAAACGCCCGGTGATTTTAGTTAATTACCCGAAAGAGATCAAGGCTTTTTACATGAAACAGAACGATGACAATAAAACGGTAGGTGCAATGGATGTTTTATTCCCTCAAATAGGAGAGATCATAGGCGGGTCGCAGCGCGAAGAGGATTACAATAAACTGGTTACGCGCATGAAAGAGATGGATATCCCCGTAGAAGAGATGTGGTGGTACCTCGACACACGCAGGTTTGGAAGTGCCCCTCATAGTGGGTTTGGGCTCGGGTTTGAACGATTCATCCTCTTTGCCACCGGCATGGGGAACATCCGCGATGTAATTCCTTTCCCACGTACGCCTAAGAATGCAGAGTTTTAGAAATGTATAAATGCTGCCTTCCTACAAAAATAAAAGTTCCTGAAAAAATGCTAAATTTGAAATCATGATATACAAATAGGGATGGAGCAAAAGTTAACACTACATCAAAAGTTACTTCAAAAACTTTCTCCGCAGCAGATTCAGGTAATTAAGCTGCTGGAAATCCCTACTATTCAATTAGAGCAACGTATCAAAAAAGAATTGGAAGAGAATCCTGTCCTGGAACTGGCAAGCGACAACCCTTCGAATAATGAGGACGATGATGCCCCTGAATTAAGGTCGGAACAAGACAACGACAACGAGGAATTTACGGTTGAAGACTATATCAATGATGAGGAGGTCCCTTCCTACAAACTTTCATCGAATAACTATTCGCCCGATGATAAATATACCGACATCCCTTTTTCCATTGGGGTGACATTCCATGAAAGCCTAAAAGAACAACTGGGGCTGATTAATTTAAACGATTATCAGAGGACCCTGGCAGAATATATCATTGGGAACATTGATGAAGACGGCTACTTGCGCAGAGACCTGTTGTCGATGTGCGATGACCTTGCTTTTAACCAAAACCTGGAGGTTTCAGAAGAAGAGCTTGCAGAAATGTTAAAAGTCATTCAGGATTTCGACCCACCGGGTGTCGGGGCCCGTGGCCTTCGCGAAAGTTTATTGCTGCAACTTGGCAAAAAGGGGTTCACATCAAACGATTTACCTTTTATTATTATAAAAGACTATTTTGACGAGTTTGCAAAAAAACATTACGATAAAATTCAGCGGAAACTGGATTTAGACAGCCAGGGGCTGAAAAAAGCAATTACCGAAATTTTAAAACTGAACCCTAAACCGGGCAGCTCATACAGCAACCCGTTGAACAAGGCAGGTCAACACATAGTCCCCGATTTCATACTGGAAAATATTGACGGCGAATTGCAGCTTAGCCTGAATCAGAAAAATGTCCCCGATTTAAGGATCAACGATACCTATATGGAAATGCTCCATAGTTTTTCGGGAAACAAAAAGAAGCAAGCTAAAGGGCAAAAAGAAGCAGTTACATTTGTAAAACAAAAATATAATTCGGCAAAGTGGTTCATCGATGCCATCAAGCAACGCCACCATACTTTACTGGTTACCATGTCGGAGATTATCAATTTCCAGAAAGCCTATTTTATGGATGGCGATGAGACAAAACTCAAGCCGATGATATTAAAGGATATTGCTGAAAGGACAGGCCTCGATATTTCAACGATATCCAGGGTGTCGAATAGCAAATATATTCAGACGCATTTTGGTATTTACCCGTTAAAATATTTCTTTTCCGAAGGGATGCATAAAGATGACGGGCAGGAGGTATCAACCCGTGAGATAAAAAAAATACTGAAAGATTGTATTGATAATGAAGATAAAAAAAAGCCTTTGACCGATGAGAAACTGACACATATCTTAAAAGAAAAATCATACAACATTGCCCGCCGTACGGTTGCAAAATACCGCGAACAGCTTGATATCCAGGTTGCCCGCCTACGCAAAGAACTTTAAATAAGTATTATGAAATCTGCAGCAAAAGTTATTTCCTTTATTTTCCATCCTGCCCTGGTCACTACTCTTGGTTTTATACTGCTGTTCAATTCAAGCTTCTTTTTTTCAATATTGCCGTGGGAGGTAAAAAAGTTTGTGCTGATTGTTGTCTTTCTTACCACCGGGCTGCTACCTGTTTTCACAATGGCGGTGATGGCTTTAAACCCAAGATTCAGCTTAAGCTTTGAAAAAAGTACCGACCGGGTGCTTCCGCTCGTGTTCTCGGCAATATATTATTCCCTGGGCTATTATTTGTTGGATAAACTCCCGGCATACTCTATCTTTAAGATACTCCTGTTAGCAACCACCCTGGTAATTATACTGTTATTGCTGACCTCTTATAAATGGAAAGTAAGCAACCACCTGGCCGGGTTAGGAGGCTTGTTGGGGACGGTTTTAGCACTTTCATTCCGAATGGGTGTAAATCCGGTTTTTATTATTAGCGGGATTATTTTATTATCCGGGGTAGTGGGAACCTCACAAATGATACTTGGCAAATATAACCTGCCCCAGATATTCGGAGGCTTTGCCATTGGGTTCAGTATATTATACCTGGTTGTTTACTTTATATAGTACCGCACAAAGGTAATTACTCTACAAATTTATAGCCAATGCCCTTTAGTGTTTTTATGTGGCCGTTACCAATTTTTTCGCGCAATTTCCTGATATGGACATCGATAGTACGGTCTCCAACAACAACGTTTTCGCCCCATACTGAAGCATAAATCTCTTCGCGGGTGAACACCTTCCCCGGCTTGGAAACAAGAAGCGAAAGCAGCTCGAATTCCTTACGCGGAAGGATCATTTCATTGTTGTCTACTTTTATAAGGTAGCGTTCTTTATCGATTATCAGGTTTCCGATAACAACAATATTCAATTCCTCCTCACTGATCTCTTCGGGAATCCCGGAGCCGGTACGTTTCAGGAGTGCTTTTACACGGCTGACCAATACCTTGGGCCTGATTGGCTTGGTAATATAATCATCGGCACCGGCCTCAAACCCGGCAATCTGCGAATAATCTTCGCCTCTTGCTGTAAGGAATGCTATGACCGTATTCTTTAATAAAGGATTTTTACGCATCTCTTCGCAGGCGGCAATCCCATCCATTTCAGGCATCATTACATCAAGAATGATAAGGTTCGGCTGCTGTTTCTCGGCAACTTTTATGGCGTCAACACCATTAGTTGCCGTGTAAACTTTATAACCCTCTTTTTCGAGGTTATAACTAATGAATTCGAGGATATCAACTTCATCGTCTACTAAAAGTATTATTGCCTTGTTTTCATTCATAATTAAAAATGAGATTATTAATTTCTAAAAGTAGTCCCTGCTACAAGAGGTAAAGTTAAGCCAATTTTATAAAAGGGTTATCAAAAGGTTATTTTAATTCGGGCGCCTTTTCAAGAGTAAAGGTAAAAGAGGTGCCTTTATCAATCAAACTCTTAACCTCAATGGTTTGTTTGTGTGCCTCAATTATATGTTTCACAATGGAAAGCCCTAACCCTGTCCCACCCTGTTCGCGCGACCTTGATTTGTCGACACGGTAAAAACGTTCAAATATGCGGTGCAGGTTTTTTTTATCAATGCCAATCCCATTATCACGGACCTCAACAAATATCTTATTGCCATTATCAAAGAATAAAACTTTGACAAACCCTTTCTTTTTACCATATTTTATAGAGTTGACAATCAGGTTTGTGATCACTTCGGTTATTTTTTTCTTATCGGCATGCACAAAGATCGGCTTAAACGGTTTATTCCCAAATCCCATGGTAATTTTATGTTCGTTTGCCAGCATTTGCTCCAGTTCAAAAACATCTTCAACCATTTTCACAATATCGAAGACCTCATATTTTAATTTAAGTTCGCCCGACTCAAGCCTGGTGATTGATTCAAGGTCTTCGACAATCGAAATCATCCGGTCAATGCTCTTTTCCGTGCGTTGAAGGTATAACTTATTAATCTTTGAATCGTCAATAGCTCCTTCAAGCAGGGTTAAGATATAACCCTGGATATTAAAAATCGGCGTTTTCAGTTCGTGTGATACATTCCCAACAAACTCTTTCCTGTATTTTTCAAGGTCTTTTAACCGCTCAATTTCTTTTATTTGCCTTTTTGTCCAGGCCTCACCCTCCTCTGCTGTTGGCCGGGCATTACTAGTCGCCACATCAGGGCTGTTTGAATCCCTGCTGCCCTGAGTATCTTTCCGGGAAAGGATTTCCCGGTTGTTTTTTACTGATATAAAATGGGTAAATATATAATTGGTATAGAAAAACACAAAAATAAATACGAGGGGTATAGATATTAAAAGCATTATTTGTTGCTTTTCAACATACTGCCCTAAAACCAGTACGCCGGCTACCAAAAATGAAAATATAAGTGATATAAATAGTGAATGTTGTGAAGCAGAATAGTTTTTCATGGTTTCTAAATTCATACTTTTGTACAGTGCCAAAATTATAACAAATTTCTAATCAATAAGTTATTAACGGTAATTTCACACTTAGTTAACATTTATTTAATGGCATAAGTCTTTAAACATGCCAAGTATATATATATTTGCGACCAGTCACTAATTTAACAAATTCATGGAAAATTATTATCTGATTTTAGTAGTAGTCCTTTTTGCTTTAGCTGTATCCGACCTTGTTGTTGGGGTGAGCAACGATGCGGTAAATTTCCTTAATTCAGCTATCGGGTCGAAAGCAGCGCCGAAATGGATTATATTCTCAGTTGCCAGTTTAGGTATCTTAGTTGGAGCTACCTTTTCGAGTGGAATGATGGAAGTAGCACGTAAAGGCATTTTCCACCCCGATATGTTTTTCTTTTCTGAGATCATGATCATTTTCCTGGCGGTTATGATTACAGACGTGATCCTTTTAGACATGTTCAACACTTTTGGGCTGCCGACCTCCACCACCGTATCTATCGTTTTCGAATTGCTGGGGTCTGCCGTCGCCGTTGCCATTGTAAAAATCAAACACCTGGGAGGTACTATACTAGATATTTCCCAATACATAAACTCCGACAAGGCTTTGGCAATTATAACCGGCATACTGCTGTCGGTGTTTATCGCATTTATAGTAGGTGCCATAGTTCAGTACCTGTCGCGGCTAATGTTTTCTTTTCGTTATCAACGAAACCTAAAATATTTTGCAGGGTTATTTGGGGGAATGGCAATCTCCGCCATTACTTATTTTATGATTATAAAAGGAGCTAAAGGTGCTTCTTTTATGACTCCTGAGATTATTGACTTTTTGAAAAATAACATGTTTAAAATCCTGATATATAGTTTTATCGGGTGGACGGTGATTCTCCAGTTGCTTTACTGGGTATTCAAAATTGATATCCCCAAGATAATTGTATTAATCGGGACCTTTGCATTAGCTATGGCTTTTGCCGGCAACGACCTGGTCAATTTTATCGGTGTGCCGCTTGCAGGATTTGAATCATTTAAAGCATGGAGTGCCAGTGGGGCAGCCTCTCCCGATGCTTTTAATATGGCCGTTTTATCCGGCAAAGTTGCAACGCCTACTTATTTACTTCTGATTGCCGGTTTCATAATGATTATTACCCTGATAACATCCCGAAAAGCACGTTCGGTGATTACAACTACCGTTGACCTATCCAGGCAGGATGAAGGAGACGAACGCTTCGGGTCGTCAATATTCTCAAGGTTAGTAGTCAGGGGGACGATCAATATCAATAAAATAATGCGGGGCCTGATACCCAGGTCGATAAATAATTTCCATCAGGAAAGATTTTCAGTAGGCTATCAAAATTTTGATGAAATGGACCCTGAAAAACCGGCTTTTGATAAAATCAGGGCTTCGGTTAACCTAATTGTAGCCAGTATACTTATTTCAATAGGGACTTCACTAAAATTACCCCTCTCAACAACCTATGTGACATTCATGGTTGCCATGGGCACTTCCCTGTCGGACAGGGCATGGAACAGAGAAAGTGCTGTTTACCGTATATCGGGCGTTTTTGCCGTAATCGGAGGCTGGTTCTTAACTGCTTTAATTGCTTTTTCGGTTTCAAGCATAATTGCCTTAATAATATCCGTTGGAGGGGAATTCATAGTGTTCGTATTTGTAGCTGTCGCTATTTTTATGGTTGTCAGGACTTCTTTTCTATTAAAAAAACGAACTGACAAGAAAAATGCTGAAGAGGTAGAGGTTATCACAGAGGTTGATGCAGCCGATAAGGTGATTGAAAAATGCCGCAAGCAAGTCATTTCAACTATTATAGCTTCGAATAAGATTTATTCGGTTTGCATCGAAAGTTTCTTAATCGAAAAACGGGGGCATTTAAAAGCCGGGCTCGAACTAAAAAATGAACTCAACAGGAAATCGAAGAAACTGAAGAATAAAGTTTTAAATACCATTTCCAAACTGCAAAAAGATGATGTCGACTCGGGGCATTTCTATGTGCAGGTAGTCGATTATCAAAGAGAAGTGGCACATTCACTCAACTTCCTGGCAGAGCCGTTGTTCGAGCACCTTGACAACCAGCATAAACCAATGGTAAAGCAGCAGGTTGATGAATTGAAACTATTGGTAGCCAATATTGATGAGTTTTTCAATTTTGCTTTGTACATTATCAAAGAAGATAAGTTTGACCAGATTGACGAATTGATTAACAAGCGTGACCTTTTGATGGAGGATCTTTCAAAATTGGAGAAATCTCAGATTAAACGTATTAAAAACAATGAAGTGAATACCAGGAACTCCGTATTGTTTTTCAATATTATTACTGAAACAAAAAACCTTTTACTACATTCTATCAACCTGGTCAAATCGCACCGGGATTTTATTACCCACACGAAAGAGAAGCAAACTGATTAGCAAAGAGATAATTAAATAGAAAAGAGTGCCCGGTATTTATCAGGCACTCTTTTTTGTAACAATAGCCAATAACAAATAAAAATAAAATACTTTTTATCTGAAAAAAAAAGACTATATTCTTGTGTATGAGGGTTTTAAGTTATTATTAAACTTTGCTAAATTTAATTAAATTGTAATATTTGCTTAATCCTTCTTTAATAAATTACCTCCATTTTTGCCGCGTGATTACTGTTGCAATTAATCATTATCAATCATAAGTATATAAGTAAATGATAAAAACGAGTTTTTTAACCATTGCAATGCTTGGCATTGTTATATCCGGATTTTCGCAAAATGAAGATTCAGGATTTAAGCCAAATGGCAAACCATTTATAAAGGTATATAGTAACTACCATACGTCTTTTGCAGGCGGCAGGCCAGCACCTGCTTTCGAAATTACCCGGGCGTATTTTGGTTATAAATTTAGCCTAAGTGAACAAATCTCCGGGAAGCTAAATATTGATGTAGGCAACCCGGGCGTAGGAAAATTGCAAATGACCGCTTTTTTAAAGAATGCATACCTGAAGTATAAGGCAGATAACCTCACCGTTCAGTTTGGGATGATACCTACACTTCAGTTTAAAGTAGAAGAAGGTATTTGGGGATACCGCTACCTTAAAAAAACATTTGCCGATCAATATAAATTAGGGGCAAGTGCCGACCTTGGAGTTAGTGTAGCCTATAAATTTGCCGGCTTCCTTAGTGCCGATATGTCGGTGGTAAATGGCGAAGGGTACAAAAAACTGCAAAACGACAGTGCTTTAAGAACCAGTGTTGCCATAACAGTAACCCCGGTCAGAAATTTAACCTTAAGAGGCTACTACGATTTTATGGGGCAGGATGCCACCCAATCGTCCCTGGCGGCATTTGTAGGGTATACAGGCAAGAAGCTGATAACGGGAGCCTCGTATAATTTACAATCAAACAACGGCATGGACAAGGGGCACAGCCTGTCCGGGGTTTCCCTGTTTATTACAGTCGTCCCCTCAAAAAAGACAAAACTACTGGTACGTTACGATAAGCTTTCTTCCAATAAAACGGCCGGGGCGGCTAATGCCTGGAACTTGCCAAATGACGGGCAGCTATTCATTGCAGGATGTGAGTATAACCCTGTAAAAGGATTAAAACTTACACCTAATTTCCAGAGCTGGGACCCTGCCGATGCGGCTAAGCCGTCTGTAACGAGCTTATTTTTAAATTGTGAATTAAAATTTTAACCATTCATTTAATATAAAAAAGATGAAAACACTTGTAGCAATCGTTTTGTCAGTTTTATTATTTAGTTCATGCCAAAACACGAATAAAAAAGCTGACAACAAAAAAGTATCGCTTACGGCGGCCGGGGCAACTTTCCCCATGCCATACTACAATATGGCCTTTAAAAAATATACTTCCGAAAAAGGGGTACTCTTAACATACGGCGGGATTGGTTCCGGAGGTGGAATAAGGAGCCTTAGTGATAAAGTGGTAGATTTTGGTGCCACCGATGCATACCTCAGCGATAAAAAATTAAGCGAGATGCCGGCCGAAGTTGTACATATCCCTACTGTTTTAGGGGCAGTTGTCATTGCGTATAATCTCCCCGGGCTTGACGGTGTAAAGCTCTCAAATGAGCTGCTGGAGAAAATTTTTATGGGTGAAATTACCAACTGGGACGACCCTGCAATTAAAAAGAATAATCCTGAAAAACAATTCCCCGGGCTCGAAATTACATTTATCCACAGGTCGGACGGTAGCGGTACTACCTATATTTTCAGCGACTACATGAGTAAAGTAAGCCAAAAATGGGCTTCCCGGGTAGGAACAGGCAAGTCGCTAAAATGGCCCGTTGGGATGGGGGCAAAAGGAAACCCCGGAGTAGCCGGAACCATAAAGCAAACCAAAGGGGCTATTGGCTATATCGGCTCGGAATATGCATTTGCCCAAAAAATACAGACAGCAAAAATACAAAACAGCTCCGGGGCTTATATAGAACCCTCAATCGCATCGATTAGTGCTGCTGCACAGGGTGAAATACCTGCCGACACAAGGATAATGCTCACCAATTCAGACGATCCGAAATCATATCCCATTAGTGGTTTTACCTGGATTATACTGTACAAAGAGCAGGATTATAATAACCGTTCATACAACCAGGCATTAGGCCTTGTTACCTTTTTAGACTGGCTGATCAGCAGTGATGCCCAGGGAGAAGCTGAAAAAGTGCATTATGCCCCACTTCCTCAGAAAGCTGTAGAAAAAGCTAAAACTATCCTGAGGTCGGTTACCTATGACGGGAAAACATTATTAAAATAAATATCAAAGACTTTTTAAACAGTCTCTAATTCCCGGTTTATTAAATGAATAGCGACAAAATAACCAAGATATTTTTATTTTCAGCCTCCTTTATTATTTTGCTGGTAGCCGGAGGTATGGTTTTTTCATTGGTTAAAGGCGCTATCCCTACTTTTCATGCTTTTGGGTTGAATTTTATTATCTCAAACCAATGGGACCCTTCACAGGGAAAGGAATCTTATGGTGCCCTGCCGTTTATTGCCGGGACAATAATGACTTCGGTAACAGCACTGTTAATCTGCCTTCCGCTTTCATTTTCCACTTCTTTATTTTTAGGGGAGTACTTCAGGGATAAAAAGATCGCCCGGGTTATACGGTTAATGGTTGACTTGCTTGCCGGGATACCTTCTATTGTTTACGGGTTATGGGGCTTTTACGTTTTACGCCCTTTACTTATCGATTTAGGGCTTCCAAACCAGGGCTTCGGAGTATTCACCGCCAGCCTGATCCTGGCAATTATGATTATCCCTTATGCAACCTCGTTAAGCAATGAAATTATTACAATGGTACCGAACGACCTGAAAGAGGCTGCCTACTCCCTGGGAGCCACCAGGTCCGAAGTTATTTTTAATGTAATAATACCTTCAGCCCGCTCCGGGATTATTGCCGGGTATATTTTGGCTTTTGGGAGGGCTCTGGGCGAAACAATGGCAGTTACAATGCTAATAGGGAATGCCAATGTTATTCCAACAGGCTTTTTTGATACGGGGAATACAATGGCCAGTGTTATCGCCAACCAGTTTGGCGAAGCCGATGGATTAAAACTAAGCTCTTTAATAGCCATTGCCCTGCTGCTTTTCCTGATCACGGGGATCATCAATGCTATTGGTAAACTGATCATAAAAAAAATGGCTTAACGCCACAAGCTATGGCATCGATAAAAAAAACAACTATACGCGACTATGCAAACCGGAGGATACTGAAAGATAAGCTGATTTTCGGAATGGTGATTTTTTTATCAATGGTTACCATTTCCCCTATTATCTTAATCATTTCGAAATTGGTAATAACAGGATTCCGGCAAATCAGCCTGAACTTTATTATCCAAAATACCCCCGGTACATTTGAGGCTATGACAGCCGTTGCAAATGGCGAATTAATACCGGGAGGGATTGCCAATGGTATTACGGGGACATTGTTAATGGTGGCCTTAGCCTCTGTTATTGCCATACCCATTGGTGTTGTTGCCGGTATATTCCTTTATGAAAACCCCGGTAAATTCATTGCAAACCTTACGCGTAATGTTTCAGACATCTTACAGGGCGTTCCCTCGATTGTTTTAGGGTTAATTGCCTATATATGGGTTGTTAAAGGTATTACCAACGGATTCTCGGCTTTGGCAGGGAGTGTTTCATTAGCTATTATGATGCTGCCAATGATTATCAAGTCGACCGAAGAAACACTGAAAATGATCCCCCAAACAATAAAAGAAGCAGCCCTGGCATTGGGTGTGCCTTATTATAAGGTGATATTGAAGGTTTTAATCCCAACCGGTTTTAGCGGCTTGCTTACAGGGATTCTGTTAGGGATTTCGAGGATAATGGGTGAAACCGCCCCACTAATGCTAACCGCACTGGGAAGTACAGTTGTTAACTTTGATATTTCGAAACCAACAAGTGCAATACCCCTGTTGATTTGGGAGTTTTATAACGACCCCAACATGGTTAGCCTGATATGGAGTTCTTCATTATTGCTGATGGGCGTAGTGCTTTTATTAAACCTTTTATCCAGGCAACTGGCAAACAGTCCTATATAATGCAGAGAATGAAAGAGAACATTGAAAAAGTAAAAGACCCTATAATATCAACACGTAATTTGTCAATAGCATACGACAAAGGGAATTATGCTGTCAAACATGTAAGTGTTGATATTAAAAGGAACAGCGTGACCGCGATTATGGGGCCGTCAGGATGCGGGAAGAGCACATTCCTAAGGGCTATAAACAGGATGCATGAGTTGTATGAAAATATCGAAACAGAAGGAGAGGTATTTTTAAACGGGAAAGATATTTCAAAAATGCAGGTTATCAAATTACGCAGGATGGCCGGCATGGTTTTCCAACGCCCCAACCCTTTCCCGACCATGAGCATATACGACAATGTTATTGCGGGGTATAAACTGAACGGTATCCACATTAAAAAGAAAGAAAAAGATGAAATTGTGGAACGTTCGTTACTCAATGTTTCACTGTGGGACGAAGTAAAAGACTCGCTCTTCAAAAAAGGGACATTCCTTTCGGGAGGGCAGCAGCAAAGGTTATGTATTGCCCGGGCATTGGCCTTTAACCCGAAAGTAATTTTACTTGACGAACCGACTTCGGCAATCGACCCCGTAGCTACTTCAAAAATTGAAGACCTACTGGTTAAGCTGAAAAAGAACTATACTATTTTAATGGTAACCCACAACATGTCGCAGGCAGCACGTATTTCCGACTATTCCTTATTTATGTATCTCGGGGAATTGATAGAATACGGAAAAACCAAAAACATGTTTACCAATCCGAAAGACCGGCGGACAGAAGAATATTTGACGGGTAAATTCGGTTAATTTTTTTAACTTGAAATAAATTTATTGGCATGACACTCAAAAAAGATGATGCAATAGAAAGTATCTTAACCGATTTTGAAAGCTTTGCAAATTTGGTTTTGTACCAACTCGACATCCTGGAGGCCCAGATCTCTTCAGGAGATGTATCCATTAGGGATAAAACCTACAATGAAATTGTTGACAATGAGAAGAAACTGGATAAGATGGAGGTTAAAATCAGCGATAAAATTGTAAAAACTATTGTCCTGTATAAACCGGTTGCTTCAGATATCCGCAGAATTATTGCCTGTTACCGTATTGTCATCAGCCTCGAAAGAGTAGGCGATTTAGTAATGAATATTATCAACTTCCTGAAAAAGATAAAGAACCCGAAAGTTTATGCCGACCTTTCTGATGTCATTGCCAATATGCTGATCTTCAGCACTAATATGGTAAAAAAATCACTGCTGTCGTTTACCCACGATGATAAAGAATTTGCTATCTGGACCATTAAAAACGACTCGGTTGTTGACGAGCTGAACCATAAATTAATGAAGAAAGCCATAAATAAAAGTAAAGTCGCAGAAGAAAACAAGCTCCTGCTTTTAAGCTTCATTAACATCAACGAGATCGTTTCCAACATCGAACGGATTGCCGACCATGCAACCAACATAGCCGAAGCAGCCATCTATTCGTTCGAGGGGAAAGATATCAGGCACCTTAATAAAGATATTGAATGACAAATTCGTAAATCCGCCGGAGATGAAAACAATTCCTAAAATACTGATCGTTGACGATGAAAAGGATTTATGCGAAATCCTTCAGTTCAACCTGGAAAGTGAAGGGTTTCAGACCGAAATAGTATATTCGGCTGAAGATGCATTAAATAAGCCTCTTGAAGAGTTTGACCTGATATTGCTGGATATTATGATGGGAGGGATTTCGGGTTATAAACTGGCAGATATTTTGCGCCGGAATATGCATATCTCTGTGCCGATTATTTTCCTGACAGCAAAAAGTTCGGAGAACGATATAATCACCGGATTTAATGTTGGAGGCGATGATTATATCAAAAAACCCTTCTCCATAAAAGAAGTTATTGCACGGATTAAGGCTGTCCTGAAAAGAGGTAAGGCACAACCGTCATTATCCCATATTTTACAGTGCGATGAATTAAAACTTGACTTACAAAGGAAAAATGTTGCTATTGGCAACGAAAATATCAGCCTTACCCGGAAAGAGTTTGAAATACTCGCACTGCTGTTAAAACACAAAGCGCAATATATTAACCGTAAAGAAATTCTGGACCGTGTTTGGAGCAACGATGTTATTGTTACCGAAAGGAATGTTGATGTCAATATTGCCCGGCTGAGGAAAAAGATTGGGGAATATGGCAATTTTATCAAAGGCCGGTCGGGTTACGGTTATTGCTTTGAAATAGAATAGTTAACTATTAATAAAAATAGAACAGTGTCAAAAAAACGAACATTCAGGAGAAGGATTTTTACCTATTTTTTAGCCGTTTTTATTCTTTTTACAGCAGTAGTCCTGCCTTTCCAACTAAACCGTGAAAAAAGGTACAGGGTCAGGCAACTGGAAAATACGCTTGAAATCATAACCGACCTGACACATAACTATGTTGAGCGGAACCGGCTCAATACAACAATGGATTTCCAAAGCGTTGACAGCATAAAATTCATTTTGCCACAGGAAAACACCCGAATAACCATTATTAATAAAAAAGGAGTGGTTCTGTACGATAGTTTTGTTGATGATTACCAATCAATGGAAAATCATTTTACCCGCCCTGAAATACAAAAAGCACTTTTTTACGGTGTTGGTTCGAATGTGAGGAGGTCGGCAACTACAAAGCAGAATTTTTATTATTATGCCAAATATTTTGACGGATATTTTATACGGACAGCGGTTGTTTATAATATAGAAATCCAAAATTTCCTGAAAGGCGAACGGCTCTTTATCGTTTTCATTGTTGTTTTATTCCTACTGGTATGGATACTACTCCATTTTGTCACAAAACGTTTGGGCGAAACAATCACCAAGCTTAAAGATTTCTCAATAAAAGCCGGGAAAAACGAACCTATCGAGCCAGAACCCTCTTTCCCCGACAATGAATTAGGCACCATTAGCGCACAGATAATCCGTATATACGATAAGCTGAAGAAAGCAAAAGATGAATTGGGCAATGAAAAAGAGAGGCTGTTTAACCATTTAAATGTTTTAAACGAAGGGATTGCTTTTTTCTCCGTTAAAAAAGAGAAAAAACTGGCTAACAGCCATTTTATCCAATTCATTAATATGATTTCTGAAAAATCAACAATTTCTGCTGAGAATATTTTTGAAATACCGGAACTTAAGCCATTAAATGAGTTCCTTGACGAACATCTCGATTCTGAAACTTCATTTCATCCCAATGAATTGCCTCAGCTTGAGTTTACCGTTTCAAAAAATGAAAAATATTTTAAGATCCAAAGTATCATTTTCTTTGATAAAAGTTTTGAAGTATTAATAACCGATATTACCAAGCTCGAAAAAAGGAGGCTGTTGAAACAACAATTGACATCGAACATCGCGCACGAATTAAAAACACCGCTGGCTTCGATTAAAGGTTACCTGGAAACAGTGCTGAACAATGGATGTATACCGAAAGAAAAACAACTATACTTTATAGACAAAGCCTATACTCAAACCGAACGGTTAACTTATTTGCTAAACGATATTTCATTATTGAATAATATTGAAGATGCGGGCGAGCTCTTCGAGTTTAAAAATATTTATATCAGGAACCTGATTAACGATGTAATTGAAAACCTGCAAAATCGTTTTATTGAAAACAACATTACCTGTAATGTGCTGGTCGACAGTAATGTGTGTGTCAACGGGAACGATTCGTTGATAGCTTCTATTTTTCAGAATTTAATGGAAAACTCTATAAATTATGCCGGGAAGGATATTCAAATATCTGTCAAAAACTATTTGGAAGACGAACGGTTCCACTACTTTATATATTCCGATACAGGCAAGGGCATCCCTGAAGAACACCTGAGCCGTATTTTTGAAAGGTTTTACAGGGTTGACCCCGGCCGTACAAGGGAGGCAGGTGGCACAGGCCTTGGTTTATCGATTGTAAAAAATGCCGTTCAACTGCATAAAGGCGAAATTTCTGTCCGCAACAACCCAACAGGCGGGCTTGAATTCCTTTTTTCGCTGGCTAAGAAGTAAGGAGGTTGATTGCGCAACAGTGTTACAAATAAAAAACAAAGATTCAACATTATTTTGAGGTGCTGGCCGGAGATTTCCAGGGGTAACGCCCCGGCATGTGGCAGCACAGGGTGTAGTGTCCAGTATTCAGTGTTCAGAACTTTCTGCAACTCCATTCTGCGACTGCGACTGTTCAGTATTCAGTATCCAGTATCAATGCCCTACGGGCAATGTTTCCCATTTACCAGTAGAGCATTAATTTAACTTTCCACAAATCTTTTTATTCCATTTTGCCAGGCAAGGTAGCGTGCGAATGCCATGTATATGGTCATTTATAGCAAATCATTACATTTCTATTAAACAAATGTAATAATAGCTTAAAGAAATATTAATCAGGGTGTAACATTAATGGTATTGCTTCGTGGTTGAATAATTCATTGAATCAGGGTTAATAAAAACGATCATTGAATTAGAAAAATCATCAAAACTTTATTCATAAAAGTTTAAAAATGTTGTGAATAAAGTAAGGCAATGTAAAAAACAGGAAATAATTAATTATTAAGATTTTAATACTTAGTACAATGAAAAAAATTAATTTATTATTAGTAGTAATGTCGCTGGTTTTCGGAGCGGCTTTTTTGAATTCTTGTAGGAAAGACGAAACTGCGGTTATCCCCGATGCGCCATCGGTTACTGCCCCTTCTTCAACAATCAGTGTAGATGCAGAGCAATCGGTTGAGGTTTCTTTCACAATTAACAGCCCGGGCGGATTTGCTTCGGCCAATGCCAATGCGCAAGGAGGAAGCGTAACCATTTTAAGCCAACCCGAAGCTGCTTCCACCTCAGGGACAATTGTTGTATCGTTTACAGCCGGAACAATCGGTGGTACTGCCTCGGTTACTGTAACTGTTAACGATGTCAACCAAAAATCGGACAATGCAACTGCCGTTTTATCTGTTGCTAAAGAAGAGATAGTTATTTCTGTCGGTTCAAACATCAGCTCAAATACGACATGGAAAACCGGGAAAGTATATATTCTCGAAACCCGTATTTCTGTTTTAACAGGAGTTACGCTTACAATTGAGCCCGGGGTTGTTATAAAAGGGAAAGCCGGTACAGGAGCCAACGCCACCGCATTAATCATTGCACGTGGTGCTACAATTATGGCTGAAGGCACTGCCGCAGCACCTATTATATTCACATCCATTGCTGATGAAATTATGCCAGGCGAAATAGCAAGCCCTAACCTTGAGCCCGACTTAAACGGATTATGGGGTGGTTTGATTGTACTTGGCAGTGCGCCTATTTCTGCCGATGCTGAATCACAACAAATTGAAGGTATCCCTGCTTCTGACCAGAACGGCTTATACGGCGGAACCACCGCTGACGACAACTCAGGAGTCATTAAATATATCTCTATCCGCCACGGGGGTGCCAACATTGGCGAAGGGAACGAAATTAACGGGCTCACCCTTGGTGGAGTCGGTTCAGGGACTATTATTGAAAATGTTGAAATTGTTTCGAACCAGGATGATGGTATCGAATGGTTTGGCGGTACTGTCAATGTTAAAAATGCACTGTTGTGGAATGTTGGCGATGACGCTGTAGACACAGACCAGGCATGGGCCGGAACAATCGACAACTTTGTAATTATCAACCCGGGCGATGAATGTTTTGAATTGGATGGGCCGGAAGGTAGTTATAACGGTGCCGGCCACACAATTAAAAACGGTACCGTTAGTGTTGAAGGTGCAAGTGGCTTAATTGACTTCGATGCCAATACAGACGTTAATATGAAGGACATCTATTTCTTCAATTTATCAGCTGACGGCGGACAGGATGTTGAAGAATACGATAAATATTCAGCAAATGCCAATGGCTTTGCCTCTTCCGGGTTCCAGGTAACATTACCTGCAGGCATTGCCCTTACCGATGTATTCAAAGGTGGCTCAGATGCAATTACCACTGTTGTTGATGCCGGTGCTGCAACCGTTGGTGCCGACCTTACACAATTCAGCGACTGGACATGGGCTTCAGTGGCCGGGGAATTAGCCTTCTAATAAATTTAATCCATTATAAAATCAATAAAAACTCACAGGCAATATTGCCTGTGAGTTTTTAATATTATAACTATTGAACTTTTAAAATTGTTATGCGGGTATTTAAATTATTGACCACTGCCTTCTTATTATTATCCATCAGCCTTGTATACGGGCAGAAGGGCTTTATCAGGGGATTGGTTTTTGATGGGAAAACCGGTGAATCGTTGCCTGGTGTAACCATCTTTGTAGAGGGGACCACAATAGGAACCATCACTGACCTGGATGGTAAATTTAACCTTCCTATTAACCCCGGAACTTATCAAATCAGAGTTTCATTCATTTCCTACGAAACACTGCATATTAACGACGTGGTTGTTGAAGCAGAAAAGGCTACAGTATTTGATAACCTCAAACTGGAAGAGGCAACTATTGAAATAGGAGAAGCAACTGTGACGGCAAAGTATATCAGGAATACGGAAACCGCCATGTTGACGATGAAAAGAAAATCAGTTAATATGTTGGACGGTATTTCTTCAGCAGGGTTTAAACGAATTGGCGATTCCAATGCCGCTGCTTCCATAAAACGTGTTACAGGTGTTTCCGTTGAGGACGGGAAATATGTTTTTGTCCGCGGGTTAGGCGACCGTTATACAAAAACCATTCTCAACGGTTTGGATATCCCCGGCCTCGACCCCGACAGGAATTCAATCCAGATGGACATCTTCCCAACCAGTATTATCGACAATCTGGTGGTGAATAAAACATTTAGTGCCGATTTGCCGGCTGACTTTACAGGCGGGGTAATCAATATAAATATCAAAGACTTCCCCGACTCCAAGAAAGCGAGTATTTCAATGACAGCCGGATACAACCCGGCCTCTCATTTTAACAGTAATTTCCTGACCTACAAAGGCGGGAAAACCGACTTCCTGGGTTATGACGATGGGACAAGGGATATCCCGGCAACAACAAATATACCTTTGTTCTCGGAGGTAGTAGGTAACCCAAACGGGGAACAAGGATTACGCTACAAAGAAATACTCCAATCCTTTAATCCGATAATGGCGGCAAAAAAACAATCAAGCTTAATGGATTTTAGTTTAGGGGCTTCACTTGGGAATCAATTTGGAGTGGGGAAATATACACTGGGTTACATTCTGTCGTTTTCATATAAAAATAATACCGATTTTTATAAAAATGCCGAATATGGCAGGTACGGACTAGCCAATAATCCTGATGAAACAGAAATGGAACTCAGGGAACACCAGTTGGGAAATTATGGCGTAAACAATGTTCTGGTCAGCGGGCTTGCAGGGTTTGCCATAAAAACAAGAAATGCCAAATACAGGATAAACCTGCTGCACCTTCAAAATGGCGAATCAGATGCCGGTATTTTCGACTATGCCAAATCAAACCAGGGGACAAGCTTTTCAGGCTTCCAGCATAACCTTGAATACAGCCAGCGTTCGCTTTCCAACCTGTTAGTCGGCGGGAAATACTCTGCTTCTAATACAGGCTGGGATATTGAGTGGAAATTTTCTCCAACTTTATCAAGGATTAAGGATCCCGATATCCGCTTTACACGTTATCAGGACCGGGGTAAATCATATTCAATCGGTACAGAGGTAGGTTTCCCGGAAAGGATATGGAGAGACCTGAAAGAAATAAACCTTGTGGGCGTACTTCATATATCCAAAGACCTGAAAATAAACGGAAAAGAAGGCAAGTTAAAATTCGGAGGCGCGTATTCCTTTAAGGAGAGGGACTATGTTATCCGGAATTATGCTTTAAACATCCGGAATATTCCACTAACCGGCGACCCCAATGAAATTTTCCGCCCGGAAAACCTTTGGCCTTATAATGGCAATGTGGGAAGAGGTACAACGTATGAGGTGCCGTTTATCCCTGTGAACCCAAACAAGTACAATTCAACTGTTAGTAATCGTGCCGGTTATGTTTCCATTGAGTTAAGCCCGTTTAACAAGCTAAAAGCAATTGCGGGAGTTAGGGTTGAAAATTACATCCAGTTTTACACCGGGCAGGACCAATTGGGTGCAAATATCCTGGATAACGACAAAGTGCTCGAAGATTTTGGCGTTTTCCCTACATTAAATCTTATTTATGCTATGGCCAAAAATCAAAATCTGAGGTTCTCTTATGCAAAAACCATAGCCCGCCCTTCGTTTAAAGAACTATCGTATGCCGAAATATTTGACCCTATTAGCGGGCAGACATTTATTGGCGGGTTGTTCAGGGATGCCAACGACATTGCCGGAATAGAATATTGGGATGGCAACCTTACAAGCACCGATATCCATAATTTTGATTTCCGCTGGGAATCTTTTCAGAGGAACGGGCAAACTGTTTCAGTCAGTTTGTTTTACAAGCAGTTTAACAGGCCCATTGAAATGGTTCAGTTTGCTACACAAGCCAGTTCATACCAACCCCGGAATGTTGGGAACGGCCAGGTTGCAGGAGGAGAGGTCGAATGGCGTCAAAACCTGAAACCGATCCATGAGTTGCTGCAAAATTTCAGCTTTAATGTTAATCTTACCTATACAAAATCGCAAATAGAACTTAGCAATACTGAATATACTTCAAGGGTTTACAATGCGCGTACAGGGCAATCTTTCGGGAAATACCGCGATATGGCCGGGCAGGCTCCATATATCATAAATTCCGGGGTTGCTTATGATGGCGGAGAAACCGGGTTTTGGAAAGGATTAGAGGCAGGGCTGTATTATAATGTCCAGGGGCAAACATTACAATACGTAGGGATTGCCGACCGCCCCGACATTTATAGCGTCCCGTTTCACAGCCTTAATTTTAATGCCAATAAAAGTTTTGGCAGAGACGGCCATTTTCAGGCGGGTTTTAAAATTGATAACATGTTGAATGCAAAAAAAGAGCTGGTATATAAATCATATCGTGCCAGCGACCGGTATTTTTCGAAGCTTAGCCATGGCACAACTTTCCAACTAAAACTAAACTATTCATTTTAAATATAATATAATTTTAATACGATGAAACGAGCAATATTTCTGATAACAATACTTACCTCTTTTGTACTTCAGGCATTTTCACAAGAACTTGAATACTCCGATGGCCATTTTTATAAAAAAGGGATGTTGTACACAGGAGAGCATATTGAGCATTTTGAGAATGGCAATCCTAAATTTATCCGAACCATTAAAAACGGACTTCTGGACCAGCAGATGTTTGTTTTTGATGAGGATTCAAACAAATTAGAACAACGTTCTTACAAAGAAGGGGTTAAAGATGGATTGTGGATTAACTGGAATAAAAACGGTGTAAAAATTGCCGAGGCAAATTACAAAGGAGGGAAAAAAGATGGTGACTGGTTTATCTGGGATTCCCAGGGAAACCTCCTTTTCGAAATGCACTATAAAAAGGGGGGGAAAACGGGCATCTGGAAAAAATTCGATATAAACGGTACTGTGGTTAGCAAAAGAAAGTATTAGAGGCTGTTTAAATTTAATAAAACTGTAATGCTATCTTAATTATGGTGTAATCTCAGGTAAGTACCTTTGAGTTAATATATCTTATAATGCAATTATCTTAAACCATCAGAAAAAATGAAAAAGTTATTTATTTTATTAATTGCGATAAGCCTTTTCAGCGTTTGTAGCGCTAAAAATAATGAAGCTAAAACCGAAACTTCGTCAAAAGGGAAGGCAAATATTGCCCTTATTGGTAAAGTAATAGATTCGAACACAAACGAAGCGTTGGCAGGAGTTGAAGTTAAACTGGAAGGTACCAACATAAAAGCCTACACCGATTTTGACGGAAATTTTTCCATTAAAAATGTTCAACCCGGCGAATACAACATTATTGCATCATACATTTCATACAACAAAAGTTACATTGAAAAGTTAAATGTCACGAATAAGAATAATCAGGTAAATATTAAACTGCAAACTTCAAATTAGTGACCAAGCAGCAGGCCTGATTTTATATACTTATGATTGATAACCGCCTTTGAGAGCATTGGCGGTTTTTTCATTTGCATAATAATCCTGCCCATGTATTCAAAAATCCCAGGCCAGATTAGAAGCAGTTTTAAATTTTATCCTTTTAGTTTATTACTTTTGGGGAAACTTTAAGGAATGCGGTTTTCAGTAATTTTTGATATGGACGGGGTCATTGTCGATAACGGGCATTACCACCAACTGGCATGGATGGCTTTTTGCAATAGCCATAAAATCCCTTTTTCGGAAAACGAGTTTAAATCCAGGTTTTTTGGGCGCACAAACGAACAAATACTCCCGGCTCTGTTTAAAAAAAATTTGCCGCCTGACGAAATCGATAAATTAGGGGAAGAGAAAGAAGCTGCCTACCGTAAAATTTATAAGCCACGGATGACCCCCGTTAAGGGGCTCATCCCGTTTTTAGCCGGATTGAAAAAAGGAGGCTACCCTGTTGCCATTGCCACATCTGCTCCCAAAAGCAATATCGACTTTGTTTTAAAAGGAATTAAGATACAGCACTTTATAGATTGTGTAGTTGACGACAAGATGGTAGCCAGAGGCAAGCCCGACCCCGAAATTTACCTGAAAACTGCAAGTTTACTCAATACCGCCCCTTATAATTGTGTTGTTTTTGAAGATAGCCTGTCGGGGACAAAATCAGCTTTCGATGCTGGTACAAAAGTGGTCGGTTTGACCACAACAATGCCCGAGAACGAGCATAAATACGTACACCATGTTATCAGGGATTTTTCGGAAATATCCGTTGAATTGTTGAGTGAAATATTCTTTCAATAAAAATAATAACAACTAGTGTCAAATATGAAATTATGGGTAAACCGTAGTTGTTTTTTTGTTTTTGCGAAGCAAAGAAGAATGAGCATAGCCGTAGCTACGTGAATTTTTTTAAATCCCGAAATCTTCCGGGCGTTACACCTTCATGCCTTTTAAAAATACGTATGAATGAATTCAATGAACCAAAACCAACCCTTTCCGAAATGTAATTAAGAGAATAAGTTCTCAATTTATTATCCTTAAGCAGTTTTTTTGCTTCACCGATCCTGTATCCGTTCACATAATCACTAAATGTACATTTAAATTCATTATTAATAAGGTTTGAAACATAAGTCCGGTTGGTTGCAAGCCTTCTGCATACCTGCGTAATTTTCAATTCAGGATTTTTATAGACCTCTTCTTTATCAAATAATTCCAAAAGTTTTTCTTTTAACTTTTCCCGATTGCCCTTTCTCAGATTATCACCGGAGTACTGCTTTTCATCAATTACTAAATCAACAACCGTGTGGTTTTGCATGTACCCCTGCATACCGATGAGAAATAACAACCCGCTGAAAACAACCGAAGGAATGGTCAACAAATAGGGCGAATCGAAAAAAACAGACCTCCCAACAAGGTTAAAGACAATGCTCATCAGTGAAGTGATAACAAATGACAACAACAACAAATTAACCCAAACAATGGTTTTGCTTTCGAGATTAGAATAAAAATTAGCAATACGTTGGTTATATCTCACAACCAGCCGGCTGCCATAAATCAGGAAAAATACGACCTGAAAAGTAAAGACCAGCCTGCTCAGGATAAAAATCCCTTCCTGTACTTTAACTAAAAATGTTTCATCAGCATTAATGTCCTCATTAAGCAGGAACTTATCCACATAAATCATGCGCTCCTGCCGCGACATTAACCAATAAATGACCAAAACTGCAAAACTAAAAACCAGGGCCGGCAAAAGTAATCGTAGATTTTTCAGATAAACTTCTGTGTCGACAGTAAGTAATTTAATATACCAGTAGTAAAGTGGGAACACCGACAAAGATGCCAGTATATAAACCGGGTCGAAATAGGAAAAAACTTCATTGTGCTTTTTAAAATACACCGCGTGCGACAGGTAAACAAAGAAAGCCAAAATCATAAATACCCCTAAAAAATGTTTTGCCCGGTTGATGCTGCTCTTCGAAGAAAGAAGGACTACTGCCCAAAACAGAGTAACATACATGGGGGTGTAAATAATTAAATCCTTTACCATGCTATACCTATTATTTACCTTTTAAAGATTGAATTTACCTTTTGAGTACCCGGTTCTTTAATTATAGTATAATTTTAAAAAAAATTCAATTAAAAAAATTAAGATATGAGAAAAATTGCGAAAGGTTTTTTCCTGGCAGGAATTATAGTGCTAACCGTAATGGGAACAACAAAATGTAAAAAAGATGCTCTGGAAGATTCATGGAATGGCGAAGTTACAATTATTATGATCAACCAAAGCGATCAGGACACTCACATTTTTACAGCTGATGAATTTTTTGACGCAAGCAATAAAATACCCCCTGGGAAACGCAGAGAAGTAAAAATTCAATTGCAGCGCACAGCAAACTCAACTGACTCTCAGAACGAATACGAGGAGAAACAATTAACTATTTTTGCAGGTAGGAACGGAACAGTAATTATCACGAAAACGTTTGTACTGAATTTTAACAATAGAAAAATTTATGTGCGTTTTGACAATGATGATTTATTTACTTAGAAGCTGCCCCCTGTCAGAATAAACTAACCTGATCGGGTGTTAAGCAACAAATTCAGATAATTGATTTGACCGTTATTTAAGCGTCAAACGAATCAACCTCGCGGTAAGCTTTAATCAATGCCAGTTCGCCCTCTTTGCCGGGTTTACTTTTACCGTGCTCCGCACATAAAACGCCATCGAACCCTTTTTGATAAATATGTTTAAATATATTTTTGTAGTTGATCTCCCCGGTTGTAGGTTCTTTCCTTCCCGGATTATCGCCAATGTGGAATGCACTAATATAATCCCAGCATTTATCGATATTGGGGATTATATTCCCCTCGGTAATTTGCTGGTGGTAAATGTCGTCTACAATCTTACAGCTTGGGTGGTTCACACTCACACAAAGTAAGTAAGCTTCCGGCATTTTTGTAAGGATGAGGCCAGGGTGGTTGGTCCAGGCATTGAGAGGCTCCATAACCAGTTCCAGGCCGGTTTTGCCCACTATATCGCAACAAATACGCATATTGTCAACAATATTTGCCATTTGGTAGGCATATTCCAACCCTTCGTCAAAATGCCCCGGGACAACCAATGCTGTTTTTGCCCCGGTCCGTTTCTGTACTTCAATGCCTTCATACATCTTCTTCTTCAGCATTTCCTTTATTTCAGGGTCTTGCGTTACAAACGACCTGGTTTTAAAATCGGCATATAATACAAAAGGGCCAAGGTCAAGCCCCAGCCTGGCCAGTTCATTAGCTATTTTTTCCTGCAATTCAGGAGGTTTATTCATTAAGCCGTTATCAAAGATGGCCCTGAAACCCTGGTCGGCAATAAACTTAATGTTGTCAATGGGGTCTTTGCCGGCATGCTCGCTGAATGTCCTCAGGCTGGGGGCATACTTTAATTTAAATTTTGCCGAATTCGAAACCCCGGCTTCTGATACGGAAAATCCCAATGCCCCTGCCAGGCCTGTAAGTGCCATTCCACTTACTGCCGTATTACGTATAAAATTCCTTCTTTTCATATAAGCTTTCTTTTTCGAATCATTTAAACAATATCTAAAAATA
>UOEP01000100.1_pt1 | contig 34812 bp, 29 predicted proteins | sample 1989931 | NCBI WGS metagenome assembly UOEP01 (sample SAMEA4712198, study PRJEB27164) | hydrothermal vent metagenome | biome: marine basaltic hydrothermal vent biome; feature: marine hydrothermal vent; material: mineral | place: Pacific Ocean | collected 2011-06-14/2011-07-23 | depth 1691 m
CAGGAGTTTATTGAGCTGTACAACAGGTCGTTAGCCCCAATTAACTTAGGCGGGTGGTTTTTGAAGGCCAGGGATTCGGAGAAAAGATTGGGCAATGTTACCTTGTTGCCCGGCGAATACCTGATTTTGTGTAAAACAGGTGCTTTTGACGAGTTCAGTTCAATTGGGAAAAGTTTGGCTGTACCGGGTTTCCCTGCATTGATAAACAGCGGTTGCACTATTGAGTTGAAAAATGAGAGAGGTGTTGTTATAGATGCCGTTTCATACAGCGATGATTGGTACAGCAATTCTGAAAAAGGCAATGGCGGGTGGTCACTCGAACGGATTGACCCCAACCGGTTTTGCGGGCAAAGCCGGAACTGGGTTGCCTCGGTGGCTGAAGATGGAGGTACTCCGGGAACAAAAAATTCCGTGAGAGCCGATAACCCGGATTTCGAAGCTCCTTACCTCATTTGGGCAACGGCAATTTCAGAAAATAAAATAGAAATTAAGTTCTCTGAAGAGATGGATACCACAATTATGAAACAAGTATCCAATTATGTGGTATCCGATGGGGTTGGATTACCCGGACAGGTAATATTTAATTCCGGGGAAGTGGCTGTTTTGAGTTTCGCCGGCAATTTCTTAGAAGATAAGGTTTACACCCTGGAACTAAAAAATATGAATGATGAGTGTGGGAATTTATTAACAGGGGCTAATGTGGAAATACAATGGGTTGTGGTAAAACCCGGAGATGTGGTTATCAATGAAGTACTGTTTAACCCTTACCCCGGCGGAGCCGATTTTGTTGAACTGGTCAATATTTCGCAAAAAGCAATCCCTTTTTACAGGCTTTTTCTCGCGTCAAGGAGTAAGGGGCTGGAATTAAAACAGGTTTACGCGGTTTGGGATAGTAAAAGTAGTTGGCAGCCCGGAAGTTATTTGCTTTGCACACCCGACAGTGCCGGGGTCTCAGATTTTTATTTCTCAGAGTGCCCTGAATGTTTCCTCGAAATGGAAAAGTCCCCCTCCTACCCAAACAAAGAAGGGGATGTGGTTTTACTGGCCGATTCGACAACGGTTATTGATGAATTCATGTATTCCGGGAAAATGCACTCCATAGTGTTGTACGATAAAGAGGGGGTGTCGCTTGAGCGGGTGGCTTTTATTTCTGAAACCAACCAACCCTCTTCATGGCATTCGGCTGCCGAAAGTGTCGGATACGCCACCCCGGGTTATCAAAACTCACAATGCCTCCGGGAAGCTCCCGTAAATAAGGTGGTGGTTGAACCTAAATCATTTTCCCCCAATGAAGATGGGTTCCACGACAGGATGTACATAAAATATCAGATGAGAAAAGCCGGGAATATTGCCAATGCCTGGATATTTGATTCAAACGGGAGGCTGGTATATCAACTTATAAAAAACGAGGTTTTAGGTACGCAAGGCAGTATAAAGTGGGATGGCAAAAATGAAACGGGGCAGATATTATCTCCGGGCATTTATGTTGTGCTGGTTGAGGTCTTTAATATAGACGGGCAGGTGATGAAATTTAAGGATGTATGTATTTTGACAGATACCCTGGAATGAGTATACTATAAAAAAGGGGATTATTCCTGAATATTTTAAGGCAGGGAATTAATAAACCAGGCTGCTCTTGACTCTGACCTCATTTTTTTGTACTTTTAGTAACATTTCTGATTCACAATAAAATACCCATGGATACTGAGAAATTAACAGCAAATGAAGCCTTCACGAAGATGGCTGTTTTATGCAGCAAATCTGAAAGATGCTCGCCTGATATAAAAAAAAGGTTATTGGAACACGGATTTGAGAAATATGATGCAGAGGCAATAATCAACAGGTTGAAAAAAGAAGAGTTTATTGACGATGAGCGTTATGCCAGGGCATTTGTACGCGACAAGTTCAGGATTAATAAATGGGGGAGGGTGAAAATTATTTATCACCTGAAGCAAAAAGGGCTTCCGCAAAAGTATATCCGTGCAGGATTAGAAGAAATTAATGAAGAAAAATATGTTAACCTTCTTTTGAAAACGATGAAGAATAAAGCAAAATCAATTAAAAGCAATAACAGGTTTGATAAAATGGGGAAAATTATCCGGTTTATGCAAAACAGGGGTTTTGAACCCGAATATATACACCGGCACATGAATTCGGTGGTAAAATAGAGTAAGGCTATAATTTTTAGAGTTTACATTTAATAGCTTTTCTGCGGTACGGATAAATTAATCTCCCGGCAAAATCAAAAAAACTTCTTACTTTTACCCCTTCAAAAAAACATAACAAATGGTTTTAAAAGAACAAGTCAAAACACTTATTGATCGCCGGGATGCGTTAAGGAGGCATCTTTGACTACGATTCAAAAATTATTCAATTAAAAGAAGAGGAATTAAAAACCCGGGATCCTGCGTTCTGGGAAAATTCAAAAGAAGCGGAGCAGCAAATGAAAGCCATCCGGTCGATCAAGATATGGACAGATGGGTTTAGTGAGGTAGACCGGTTGGTTGAGGATTTCCTGGTATTATTCGAGTTTTTTGAAGGCGGTGAAGCTACTGAGGCTGAGGTCGACAAGGCTTTTGAGGAAACAATTGCAAAAGTAGAAGAACTGGAAGCAAGAAACATGCTTCGCAGCGAAGAAGACCACCTGGGGGCAATCCTGAAAATAAATGCCGGGGCCGGAGGTACTGAAAGCAACGACTGGGCAGAGATGCTTATGCGCATGTATACACGCTGGGGCGAGAAAAATGGCTACAAACTAAAGATGATGGATTTCCAGCCCGGCGATGAGGTGGGCATTAAAAGCTGTACCATCGAACTGGATGGAGAGTATGCCTACGGTTACCTGAAAAGTGAGAACGGGGTACACCGGCTGGTACGCCTCTCACCGTTTAATGCCCAAAACAAACGAATGACCTCTTTCGCTTCTGTTTTTGTGGCTCCTTTAATCGATGATACTATTGAAATAGAAGTGAATCCGGCAGATATTACCTGGGATACATTCCGGAGCGGCGGCGCAGGAGGGCAGAATGTCAACAAGGTTGAAACAGGAGTCAGGCTACGTCATGCCCCAACAGGGATAATCATTGAAAATACGGAAAGCAGGTCACAGCTTGGCAACAAAGAAAATGCCATGCGGATATTGAAATCGCAGCTTTACGAATTGGAGCTGCGCAAACGCCGGGAGAAAGCCATGGCTGTTGAGTCGCAAAAAAGAAAAATAGAATGGGGGTCACAAATCCGGTCGTATGTGCTACAGCCGTATAAAATGGTGAAAGACCTGCGTACCAACTATGAAACCGGGAATGTGCAGGCAGTACTTGATGGTGGGATCGATGATTTTATTAAAGCCTATTTAATGGAATTTGGCGGGAAGGCATAAGGATACCCTATAAAAAAATGTTGCAATATTAACTTAATACGAATTTTCCTTTGAAAATTAGCCCGTTTTATAGATATTAGTAAAAACCCGCCTATTCGGAGGATTTACCAGTAGAGCCATGAAGTCAGTGCAGAGGTATATAAACAGGGAGATCAGTTGGTTGTCGTTTAACGAACGGGTACTTCAGGAGGCTGAAGACCCAAATACTCCATTATTGGAACGACTCAGGTTTATAGGTATCTTTTCGAATAACCTGGATGAATTTTTCCGTGTCCGTGTTGCAACGGTAAGGCGCATGGTCGATTTTGGGAGCGATAGAGAAAATTTGCTGGGCGAACTTACCCCGGTTGAATTGCGCGACCAGATACAGGAAATAGTAAACAGGCATCAGCGCATGTCGTATAATATTTTCCAACACCTGATTAAGGAGCTGGCAAAGGAAGGGATTTATTTTATTAACGAAAAGGAACTAACCCACTCCCAGGGGGTTCTTGTCAGAAGATATTTCCATGATAAGGTATTCCCGAACCTTGTCCCGATTATGCTCAATAAGACTATGAAATTCCCGTATTTGCGCGACCGTTCGGTTTACCTCGCCGTTAAGCTTTCGAAACAACAAAACCCTGAAAAATTTGCTTACGCTTTGGTTCGCATCCCCAGTAAAACGGCTCCACGATTCATCATATTGCCCGAAACCGATTCGAAGAAGTACGTGATGTGGCTTGACGATGTGATCCGGTTTTGCCTTAACGATATATTTGCTATTTTCTCTTACGACAAATTAGATGCCTACACCATAAAAGTAACCCGCGATGCTGAACTGGATATTGACGATGATATTTCAAAAAGCTTCCTGGAGAAAATGGAACTGGGGTTGAAAAAGAGGAAGCATGGACGCCCGGTCAGGTTAATCTATGACAAAGGCATCCCAAAAGATTTCCTGGATTTTATTACCCGGAAAATGAAAATCGATAAAGAGAATAATACCGTTGCAGGAGGCAGGTACCACAATCACCGCGATTTAATGAAATTCCCGGAAATAGGGAAACCCCATCATTATTATCAAACCCTGCAGCCAATAAGGCACAAAGCACTCCGCCCCAATCAGAGCATTCTTAAAGTTATAAGGCAGAAAGATATAATGCTCCACTTCCCATATCAGACTTTCGGGCATTTTATCGATTTGATGCGTGAAGCGGCAATCGACCCTAAAGTAAAAGAAATCGGGATTACCATTTACCGTGTAGCCGAAGACTCAAAGGTTGTCAATGCATTGTTGAACGCTATCAGGAATGGTAAAAAAGTAACTGTGGTTATTGAGTTACAGGCGAGGTTCGATGAGGAAGCCAATATCTTCTGGTCGGAAAAGCTTCAGGAAGAAGGGGCACATATTATTAATGGTATTTCAGGGTTGAAAGTACACTGTAAGCTGGCATGGATCAAACGCGAAGAAAAAGCAGGGTTCAGGAATTATGCCTATATCGGCACCGGGAACTTCCATGAAGGTACCGCCCGGGTATACGCCGATAACGGACTGTTGACTACCGACCCCAGGCTTGCCGATGAGGTAGCCCGTGTTTTCGAATTTTTTAAGCACAACTTCAAACACTTTAAGTATAAGCACTTGATTGTAAGCCCGTTTTATATGCGTGATTTCTTTTGCGAACAGATTGATAACGAAATTAAGCTGGCAAAAGAGGGTAAAAGGGCATATATGGTGTTGAAAATGAACAGCCTCATTGACCCCGGGATGATGGACAAATTATACGAAGCTGCGCAGGCAGGGGTTAAAATAAAACTCATCGTAAGGGGTATTTTTGGGATGAAAACCGGGATACAGGGTTGGAGTGAGAACATCCAGGCCATAAGTATTGTCGATAAATACCTCGAACATTCACGGGTATTCATGTTTGGGAACGGTGGCGATGAAAGGTTTTTTATCTCTTCTGCCGACTGGATGCCGCGCAACCTGAACCGCCGTATCGAGGTGGCCTGCCCGATATACGATAAAAGAATTAAGCAGGAACTGAGAGAAATGCTTCGGATTCAGTTAAAAGATAACACTAAAGCGCGTATTCTCGACCCCGGCCTGTCAAATAATTACAACCGTGAAGGGCTTCTTAAAAGATTCAGGGCTCAGGAAGATTATTACAATTATATAAAATCAAAACACTATATGAGTTTGAAAATATACCATAACCCACGTTGTGCCAAAAGCCGTGCTGGGCTGGAATACCTCGAAAAAAAAGGGCTCGACCTGGAAATAAAAAAATACCTGACTGATGGTATCTCCGCTAAGGAGCTGAAGGGTATTATTGCCAAAACCGGAAGGCCCGTTTTTGACTTTGTCCGGACTCAGGAGAAAAAGTACAAAGAGAACTACAAAGGGAAAAACCTGACAGGTGATGAATGGATTAAAATTCTAGCGGAAAACCCGAGATTATTACAACGCCCAATAGTTGTAAACGGAAACAGGGCCGTATTGGCACAACCACCTGAAGAGGTGGATAGGATTGTATAGGTTATAGGTTATTAGTATTATTTGATTTTTTCAAAATGCTCTTCCAAAGTGCCATTCTCAATCATCTGGTTAATTTCACCCAAAGTAAACTCCTTTAGTTTACAGTTTAGGCAGCCCATGTGATAAAATTTAATATATGGGTCTTTTTCTATTATCCGGGGCAGGATTAATTCACTAGGCATTACCACCCCGTTTTTTGTGTGGTAATCAACATATTCCTGGAAGGTGATGTTGGTATAGGCATCATTATGATGAGCTTCCATATCAACTATGTATCCACTTTTCAGAAGCCAGCGGCTGTTATAGGTTACCCTACCTTTTTTATCCATTTTAATTCGAGGGTCATTAAGTGTATAATCAGGCTGCCTGCTAATTTGTCCCGTTTCATTTATGCTTACAGCAATATAATTAAAATAATTGCCGTTTGTTTTATAAACCTCTACACCTGGATGATTGTCAACTACTATACTTTCATCGGCAATTTCAATTTCATTTTTTTTACATCCTGCCCCAATAAATAATAATAACAGGAAAATGGTGGCCAGTTTTATGATTTTTGGTTTCATATTTTAAGATATGAGTAATTAGTAAAGAGTTGTGAGTACTCGGGAAAATCAGGTAATTCCTACCTGCAATGAGAGCAATGAGGATCGTAAATTACACATTGGTAGTGCTTCATGTGCCTGGTAAACAACCTTGTTGTGTAACCACGCTGTTTTGGTAATTTGTTGTTTTAGGGAGGAGGCCGCATAAAATTTGTTTTAAAGGTTTAATAATGTTTTCCACCTCATTTTAAACTAAATTCAATAGTTATTAAAGAAGTTGATGCAAGTTACAAAAGGATATGTAAATAAAAAATATTATTAAAGGAATAAATGTACAAAACCCTTCAGGGTATGTTTTTTTTATTAACCTCTAAAAAGTTTTTTGTACTAGTCATCAGCAGTTCTTATTTCACCTCCAAACTATTTTGAATCTTCTTCACCTCTGCTTCAAGCTGTTTTTTCTTTTTAATAGCCTTCGACAGATCTAAAGCATCCTTAACCGCTTTTTTATCGTAATCTTCCAGTATGATGTAGTAATATCTTTTCCCCAGGAAAACAGCTTTCAGCCTGCGCCTGGTATTGTTGGCAATGAATTCGATCACCCCGTTGTCTTTCCCTTTCCGGTAGGTAACCTTTTCCCACTTGGCTTCCATAAAATCACTGTGGTGGTTATTAATATTGCCAAGGGGTATTTTTTCTGTTTTAGCCTGGTCAGGGCCGTCATAAACACGTAAGCCAGTGTGGTCCAGCCACTTTTTGCCGTAGTAATTGCTTGACAGGTAAATCTCTCCCAGCTCGTTTAGATATACCTTTATGTACGATTTATCCCACCTTCGTTTAAAATTCTGGCGTTTGTGTACGTACTGCGTATACCGGTCGAATTCAGTTTTTTCTTTTACAAAATTCTTTTCCAGTTTTGCGATAACTATATTTGTTGAATCCAGGTCGGCCTCCAAACGCTGGAGTTCTTCCAAATAAACCTCATTTTTCAGGTTCTTGGCAGCATTAATCACATACATTGCTTTGGGGTACAGTTGCGCTATAGAATCGAGCTGCAACAGGGCATTGGTAGTGTCGCTGTTTTGAAGCAGGGCTTTGGCTTTATTGAGTTTTACCCGTGCCAGGTCTTCCTGCGATGGCCCACACGATATAAATATTAAAACAAATAATAAGGCCGATATTGAAAGAAAATATTTCATAATTCGTTGTTTTGAAACAAAAATACTATTTTTTGTATGTTTTATGAAGAAGTTGTTTAAAGTTAAAGAATTAAGATGATTACAAATTCAGTACAATTTTTTAAGGGCAAAAATTATAATATAAAAAATGATGATTGCCAGGTAATTTTTGCAGCCTGGAAATTTAAAACGCCGGGGAATATCGGGCAGTTAATCAGATTAGCGCATAATATAGGAGCTAATAAAGTTTTATTTATCGATAGCGGGCATATTAAGCGGGTTTCAGAAATAAGGAAGATGGCAGGTTTTAGCTACAATCAAATGAAATGGGAATTTATCAGTGAAGATGAATTCCTGCAAAGGGCCTCTTCAGGTTTTTCATTGGTGGCTGTTGAGACCTCTTTGGGGTCAGAAAATATCTACACGGTTGATTTGCCTTCTAAAACAATATTTTTATTGGGTAATGAAACCAACGGGATTCCCGGGGATATCATTCAAAAATGCAGCACTTCCATACATATCCCAATGCCGGGAGGATGTAAATCGCTCAATGTTTCACATGCTGCGGCAGTTGTTGCTTTTGAATGGTTCCGGCAAAAGTATTTTGGGGAGTTGTAGCACCCTAAAATAATATTTAGCTAAAACAGGGGTTAATAGATTATTCTTATATTTAACTAAAAATCGATAAAGGCATGATTACACTGACTCAACTCGAATACATTGTTGCTGTAGACACATACCGGCATTTTGGCAAGGGTGCCGAACATTGCTTCATTACACAACCAACCCTTTCGATGCAAATAAAGAAACTGGAAGAAGAACTGGGGATAATCATTTTCGACCGAAGCAAGCAGCCGCTTATCCCAACAGATATCGGACAACGTATTATTGACCAGGCCAGGATTGCCCTTACGCAAGCCGAAGAGATCAACAATATTGTAAAAGACCATAAAAACCAGGTGTCCGGTTTGTTACGTATTGGGATTATCCCAACATTAGCTCCTTACTTGTTGCCACTTTTTTTGGGGCATTACAAACGCAAATACCCCAATATTTTCATAAAAGTAGAGGAACAAACCACCGATAATATCATCAACCTGCTTCATAAAGATTTAATTGATGTCGGAGTATTAGTAACGCCTCTTAATGAAGGGAAGATCAATGAAAACCCCATTTTTTATGAAGAAATGTTGATTTATGCCAATAAAAACCATGAACTCCATAAAAAGAAAAAAATAACTGTTGAGGATATTACCATACCCGAGATATGGCTTCTTAGCGATGGGCACTGTTTCAGGCACCAGGTGGTCAACCTATGTTCGTATATAGGTGTTGCCAACAGCAAGCTTCCCTTCCAGTTCGAAGCCGGGTCGCTGGAGACATTGATGAATATCGTTGATATAGAAGGAGGGTTAACGCTTATCCCTGAGTTGGCTAAAAACGGGATGTCGAAAGAACGATTGGACAATGTGTTGTCGTTTGCCAATATTAAACCTTTAAGAGAAGTGAGTTTGGCTTATTCACGCCATTTTGCAAAACACAAACTCATTAATTTGTTGTCGTGGGAAATTAAAAAGGTTATTCCAAAAGATATGTTAAACCAGGAAAGGGGCACGGTTGTAAAATGGCGGTAAAAGGAGCAGGCAATAAATAACGTATAGAACACCGAATCAGTGTTTATATAATGAAGTTGTTTGAAAATCATCCCTGCCTACCAAAGGCAGGTTCACTTATACTGTGTTAGATTTTCCTTAACCCCGAGGACCCGGAGTTAAGGAAAACCCGCCTTGTTTAAATAAAAAATATATTATAATAAATATTTAGCCCTTATTTTATATCCATTTAATGCACTTAAAATCCTGCCTGTGGGGTAAATTCACATTTTTTGCGAATAACCTCAACCCATAATTATAGGTCCCCTGATTGACAAGGTGGAGTGCCAGTTTATAGGTGCAAATAGTTCCTTCGAAGCTTTCCACCTCAAATTCCATTTTATCCACAAGCTTAGGGGACGCATCATTGTTGTTTTCAGTAATGATCATTTCCAGTCCAACCTCATCGCATGATAACCCTTTCAGGTCGATGACAGCTTTTACCGGGTAATCATGGCCAATCTTCATAATGTTTGTCAGCCCATCGGAGATTTGCACATCTATCACCTCAATAGTATCCCAGACCGAGCTGACTTTGTTTTTCCAGGCAGTTAATTCACGTGCCAGTTTAAAATCATCGTCCTTAATAGCATTTGTCCGCTCGTACTGCGGTTTGTAATAACGTTCCTGGTAATCGTTAAGCATACGGGCAGAGGTAAAATGGGGAGCAACCAGTGCAATAGTATTTTTAATGTACCCTACCCATTTATCGGGTACGCCTTCCTTATCCCTGTCGTAAAAGCTTTCAATTATCTCATCTTCAAGGATATTGTAGATTGTTTCGGCATCCAGTTCATCCTGGTAATCCTGCACATCGTATGCCCTTTCGAGCGGCAATGCCCAGCCGGCATCTTTTTTATACCCTTCGACCCACCAGCCATCGAGTACCGAAAAATGGAGTGTCCCATTCATTGCACCTTTTTCTCCACTGGTACCTGAAGCTTCCAAAGGCCGGGTTGGCGTATTCAGCCAAACATCCACGCCCTGGAGCAACATCTTTGCAAGGTTTATGTCGTAATTCTGGATAAATAATACTTTACCCCTTAATTCAGGGCGTTTTGATATCTCTACAATGTATTTGATCAAATCCTGCCCTGCTTTGTCGGCCGGGTGTGCTTTCCCTGCAAATAAAAATTGTACCGGGCGGTCCTCATTATTCAGTATCTCTGACAACCGGCTGAGGTTGTTAAACAAGAGGTGTGCCCGTTTGTAGGTTGCAAACCGCCGGGCAAAACCAATCGTCAGTGCTTTGGGATTCAGGTTACTCAATATTTCAGTAATGAGTTTCGGGTTTTCATGCCTTTTTATCCAGGTATCTGTAAACCGTTGTTTGATGTAATTAATTAATTTTAACCTCAATGCCTGGCGGAGTTCCCAGATTTCTTCATTGGGGACCTTATAAATATTGTCCCATACATTAACATCAATCTGATTATTGGGGAAATCGCCATTAAAATAACGTTCGTGTACTTTCCGCCATTCTTTTGCCACCCAGGAGCTGTAATGTACTCCGTTAGTTACGTACCCAATTTCCAGTTCTTCTTTAAGAAACCCTGTATAGAGGTCTTTCAGGATGGTTTTACTTACATCGCCATGCAATTTACTCACCCCGTTTATGCCTTGTGAGAAATGGCAGGCCAGGTAACTCATGTTAAAATACTCCTCATCGTCCCTTGCCATGCCAAAGGCTATAAATTCATCCCACGTAAGATTTAATTTTGCCGGGTACTTGCGCATGTATTCTCTGAACAGATTGACATGGAAGGCATCGTGCCCGGCAGGGACAGGGGTATGTGTTGTAAACAATGTTGATGCGGTTACTACCTCTTTGGCCTCCTGGAAAGTAAGGTTCTTACGGCTGATTAAATTTGCAGTCCTTTCCAATACAATAAAGGCTGCATGGCCTTCATTGCAATGGAAAATATCGGCATCGTAGCCCAGCTTATTAAGTGCCCTGATACCTCCTAAGCCAAGGAGTAACTCCTGTTTCAGGCGGTTCTCGTTATCGCCGCCGTAAAGGTGGTGTGTTACAAACCTGTCGTGGTCTTCATTTGCGTCATAATCGGTATCCAGCAGATACAATATGACCGAACCGACCAACACCTTCCACACCCTGGCTTTCAATACCCTGCCCGGGAATGTAACCTCAATCTCTACCCAGTTGCCGTTCTCATCATAGGCCGGCTGGACGGGGATTTGTGAGAAATGCTGCGATTCGTAGTTTGCCATTTGTTCTCCATGGAGGTTGATGGTTTGTTTAAAGTAACCATACCTGTACAATAACCCGACACCGATGAGGTTGGTTTTCGAATCGCTGGCCTCTTTCAGATAGTCGCCGGCAAGGACTCCCAACCCTCCGGAAAAAATCTTCAAGCTGTCGTGGAGCCCGTATTCCATACTAAAATAAGCTATTTGAGGCCCTCCGGGATTCTCCCTCTCCTTTAGATAGCCTTTTAGCTCATTGTATGTTTTGTACATGTGCAAAATGAAATTCTCATCCTTTTCCAATTCAAGGAACCGCTTATAACTAGCTTTGTCGAGGAGGACTATCGGATTGTGTTCATATTCTTCCCATGCTTTTTCATCAATTCTCTGAAAAAGGTCGCGTGCGTTTATATTCCATACCCACCACAAGTTCCTGGACAGCTCCCTCAGTGGTGAAAGTTTTTCAGGTAAGTTTGACTCTACAATAAACTTTTTCCACACAGGGTATTCCGCTTCCGGGAGGTGGAAATTTTTTATTCCTTTTCTACTCATTTTTTATGTTGTTTGAAAAGTTTAATTTCTTTATTGCCTACACTCAATAAATCCGGGGGTTCTTAAAGTACAATTATATTAAAATTATCAATTATAAAAACCCGTAACCCTAAAGGATTTAACCATTACCTTAGTTCCCTTTCTTCAGAAGAAAAAATCTCAAGCAAATTTTATGCAATACTAATAAAAAAAACACTCTGCCAGCCTTATGGTTTGGTTGCCCGTGATACTTTCCTTTTTGTTTTCCGAAGACGTTTTATCTCTGCCTCGTACTTCTTGATCTTTTCTTCTTTTTCATCAATTATTTTCATTAACGATGCTACTTCCGGGGTAACCTTATCGTCCGGGGCAACCTTATCCAGCCGTTGTTTAAAGTCACTTAAAACATTCATGTAATTGATGAAAGCTTCGTATGGGGAGTCGTACGGATTAAAATACCGATGTACCTCGCCATCGGAGAAGAACTTTGTCGACATGTAGTAAAAGTGGTCGCTTACCTGGAGGTAATTCCAGTCTTTAATCAGCTGCTGGTCGTTGCACCTTTGCATTCTTCCGATTAATCCGTAAAGCTTGTCGAATGCTTCATTTTGCATTTCGTTGCCCAGCCAGGCAGTCAGGTCCCTCTCTTCATCGGCCCATGATATTGGGTAAGGGGTGCTAACTGCCGAAACAGGCTGGTGTTTATTAATTATTTCTGAGGGGGTGGCAAATTGCAACCCCTTGGTTTTCACAACTTCTGCCGCCAATGCCTTTAAAAACTCGAATATGCCGGTTTCTTGTGGTTGGTGTTCGCCAAATGTTTCATAATCGAGGAACAGGTTTAGTATTTCTTCATTCGGATCCATTTTGTTGATCCACCCCACAAATTTCTCAGCAGTTAACGGGTGCTCCGACCAATCCTTATTTGAAAAACGGAAAGTTATGTCGTCACTGAGTTTGAAATTCCGCATTAAAACTTTCAGGCGGGGTTTAATAGCGTTCACATACAAAAAGTTGGGGCTTTTCCAGCCAAGAATCTGTTTTGGACCTTCTGTCAGTATGGCTTTGAAGCCCATGTCGGCGACCTGTGCCCCTATTTCATCGGAATAAACCATTTCGGTATTCCTGAAAACCTTCGGTTTCTGCCCGAACAGGTCCTCTATGCGCCTGTCGTGAAGTGTTACCTGCTCCTGAAAAAGCCGGTTGTCTTTTAATGCCGCTAACGAATGCGAGTAGGTCTCTGAGAGGAACTCCACACAACCTGTTTTTGCCAATTGCTGAAATGACTCTATCACTTCCGGGGCATATAACTCAAATTGTTCCAATGCTATCCCGGTGATTGAGAATGCAACCTTAAAGTCCTCTTTATACTTTTGTATTAACTCAAGTAAAAGCCGGTTGGCCGGCAGGTAACAACGGTTGGCAACTTTACGCAAGATCGTTTCATTGGTATAATCATCATAGTAATAATGGTCGTTGCCAATATCGAAAAACCGGTATCGACGATACCTGAAAGGTTGGTGTACCTGAAAAGAAAAACAAATTGATTTCATCTGGTAAAATATTTTTTTATGTATTAACCGGGGCAATACCTAAAGCTTTATAGTAAATATTGCGTACGTTTTTAGCCGAATTCTTCCATCTTAAGCTCTCTACCTCCTCTTTCCCAAAAGTTTTGAAAAAGTTCGATAGCGAAGGGTAGTTAACCAATGCATAAATGGCATCGGCCATAGCATTGGTATCCCAAAAATCGATTTTAATAGCAAATTTTAATATTTCTGCAACTCCCGACTGGTTGGAAATAATTACCGGGACATTGGACTGCATGGCCTCCAGTGGCACAATGCCAAAAGGCTCCGACACGGAGGGCATCACAAACACATCGCTCATTTTAAACATCTGAAATACATCATCGCCCTTGAGGAATCCTGTAAAATGAAATTTATCGGATATCTTCAGTTGTGCAGCACGGGCAATCATGGAATTCATCATATCGCCGCTTCCGGCCATAACAAACCGTATGTTGCCTGTTTTTTGTAAAACCTGATGAGCTGCCTCAACAAAGTATTCCGGCCCTTTCTGCATAGTGATACGCCCCAGGAAGGTCACTATCTTTTCGTTAACGCCTTTTTTCAGAGCAACCTTTTGTTCATCGCTTACCTGCTCAACAGCATTGTAAACAGTTGTTATCTTTCCGGGGTCGATACCGTATTTCTCAATTACAATTGAGCGTGTAAGGTTGCTTACGGTTATTATCTGGTCGGCAGCTTCCATGCCTTCGCGCTCCATGGCATAAACCTGTGGATTCGCGCTTCCCCCACTTCGGTCGAAATCAGTAGCATGGACATGGATTACCAACGGTTTCCCCGACACTCTTTTTGCTGCAATGCCTGCCGGATAAGCCAGCCAGTCGTGAGCATGTATCAGGTCAAATTCATTGTTGTCCGCAATTACTTCTGCCACCAAAGCGTAATCCCTGATTTCCTGATACAGGTTGTCACCATATTTCCCTGAGAATTTAATCTTTGCCCCTTCATCGGTTTCAACAAAACGTGCCTTTTTTGAGTAGCGTTTACTTTTCAGCTCCCAAAATTCATCAGGCCCTATATATGGGATAATCTCTGAACTCACTTCGTAATAATCAATCTTTTTTTGAATATCTTCAAAATATATTTTCTTTTTGGTAACCGGGATATTATTTGCACCAATCAATTGTATAGTGCTTTGGTCTTCATCGCCATAAGCCCTCGGTACAACGAAAGTAACCTCAATATCATCGAATCCTGCCAGTCCTTTGGTGAGTCCATAACAAGCTGTCCCCAACCCCCCTGAGATGTGGGGAGGGAATTCCCATCCAAACATTAGAACCTTCATTGCTGCCATGCCCTGTTTACTTTTTTAATTATATTCAAAACTATCCACCTTGTCACAAGCGTATAACACCGATGCTACACTCCATGCCTGTGAAATTGCCCCTTTAGCCTGGTGGGGGGGATTGCCGTTATATGTTTCAGAAATTGTCCCAATGCAGTGCTCCGTCATCTCCTCTTTAAAACCTTCCACCAGTTTTTTTACATAGGAAAGCCCTCCCGACTTATGGATTTTCAGGTAGCCTTCAACAAAAAACTGCAACAGCCATGGGTGTACCGCCCCCTGGTGGATTGCTAATTCCCTTTCATGGTGGCCTCCCTCAACAACACTTTTGTAATTTGGGTGTTCCGGCGAAAGGGAACGGATCCCCCGCGGGGTCAGCAACTGTTTTTTCACTACGCTCAACACTGCTTTTTGTTGCTCTTTTGAAATAGGGGAATAATCAAGTGCTACCGCTAACAGCATATTGGGGCGGACCGACCAATCTGCAAAATCTCCGTTAACGTGGTCGGCTAAATATTCTTTTTGCCCGTCCCAGAAAGTAGCATTGAACGACTCGGCTATTTTCTCCGGAAGCCCCTCCCATTCATCAACAAATTTTTTGTCATTGGCTGCTGATGCAATCTCCAGTGCAAAACAAACAGCATTGTACCATAAAGCATTTATTTCAACGGCAAGCCCATCCCTATGAACCACAGGACTGCCATTAACAGACGAGTCAAGCCAGGTTAATGCAACGCCTTGCCCTCCGGTATAAATCAGCCCGTTGGCTTGCATTTTAATATCATCTGACCGGTTGTTCTTATACCTGCCTAATATGGATTTCACTGCCTTGCCATATTGTTTCCAGACAGAGGGCTCTGTTTTTAATTGCTTACTATATTGCTGTATTGCCCAAATAAACCAAAGCGGGGCGTCAGCCGTATCATAGTTTGGCACCTTATCTTCAATACTTTTGGGGAACCGCCCTTCCCGGAGGTACTTTTTATACGTATTGAGTACGGCCATATAAGTATCTGTGTTCCCAAGTGCCCGGCATAGTCCCGGCAATGCTATAAAGGTCTGCCTGGTAATGCTCCCATACCAGGGGAATCCTGCAACTACATCGGTTTCGTTGCCTGAATGTTTTATAAACTGCTTTGCCGAATTAATTAAAGACCCGGTAAATGTGCTTCTTTCAACACGTTTTTTCAACTCTTTGGTAAAACGCTGTTTTAATGAGCCCGGATTAACTTTTTTTGTGCCGGCAGCAAAAACAATACTTTCGCCCTTCTTTATCGGCAACTCAAAATAACCGGGGACATACAAATCTTCCAAACATTCATACCCACGGTTCCTTTCTTTAATATATTCAACATTGTAATACCAATCGGGGACAGGTATAAACTCAGCTTCTTTACTGAACTGCATGTACAGGTACGGGTAACCATCGTAAAGCCGCATTTTAATACCTTTCTCCACTGTTTCGTATTTTGACTGAACAAACAGGTTTGCTTTGCTCAGTTGATGTATGCTGCGAAATGCCAGGAACGGTTTTAGCCTCAGCATTGTTGGCGAATGTACCTCTTCAAGTGTGTACCTGATCAAAACCTGTTGTTCCTGCTCAACAAGCAATCGTTCTCTTGAAAGTACAAGCCCCCCTACCCGATAGGTTGTTTTCGGGATATTCCCAAATTCCAGGTCGTGTATGTATTTGTGCCCTTTGGGTTCATAATACCCTCCCTGGTACCTCCTCACTCCAAGGTTGAACTCTACACCGTGCTGAATAACCGTTGCATCCAGCGATGAGAGTAAAACATGTTTTTCTCCATTGAATTCCTCGATCGGGGAAACCAAAAGCCCGTGGTATTTCCGCGTGTTACAATCATTAAGTGTGGTGCAGATGTATGACCCCGCACGATTTGTCCTTAAAATCTCTCTGCTTAAACAATATTCAAGGTTTATTAACTGCCCCTTATCAAATTTAAGGTAACTCATAGATTTAAGTGTTTTAATCGGTAAATTTCTGTTAGGATGTTAGGGAGGAAGGTTTCCCCGCCTACTAATTTAGCCCGATAAATTCGTATTCCCGGATATTTCCTCAATTTGTTCATTAAAATAATCTATTTCTAACTTTAAGTTAATATAGGGGTGGCAGGAATCTAACTCCCTGGCCTTTTCCATACTTATATACAGAAATCTCAGGTGCTCTTTTGTATGGGGGTTAAATGGCCGGTGGCTAAATGCTTTCCTGATTTTTGCTATCTCCGCCCCCATTTCCTGAGATTCTTTATCTATCAGTGCCGCTTCAAATCTTTCCCAGATATAATCATTTGCCGTTTTCGATAAATGAAACATATCTTCGGCATAGAACCGGTAATCGCGAAGTTCATCCATCACTATTTCAAAAGAAGGGAAATAACCGCATGTCCCTGCCCCAAACACCTCAATAATACGGTTTACCGCAAGAAGCAGAGTGGCTTTGCTTAACTGGTTCCCCATTGCTCCGTCTTTCCAATGCCTGATAGGGCTTACGGTAAAAATAACTTTAATGTTTGCATTAATTCCCCATATATCTTCTAATAACCGGCAGTACTCCTGGACAATCTCATCAACAGATAACCTGTACCGCCGAAACTTTTTTGCAGGTATCTTATGGCAATTAGAAACAATCTCCCCGGAATCCTTTAACTCGTAAACCCAGGCGGTGCCGAAAGTGATAAAAAGGAAATCGGCTGTTTTTATAAATGCTGCACTAAATTTAATCCGGTTATTTATTTTGCCCAGCGTTTCTTCCATGTTAGCCGAAGAGAACCTGCTGTGGTGGTTGAAGCTGTGCCACAGCCCATCGTTCATAACGAGGTTGCCGGAGCTAAACACCTTTCCCTCCAGAAGGATACGGATGCTGTTTGCCACTGAAGCAGGATTGTATAATATCCCGAAAGGATTCAAATCTACATTGTATTTTTGATCCTGCATCCTACCCCCGATATTCTCGGTAAAACAGGAGCCCATAAAGACCGATGATTTCCCGTAACCGTTCTTCCACGGGAAATCGGGTATGCCTACTATAGTACGGAATTCATTCATAAATAATCTTTATATGAATATACTTTACTACCTCAATCTTTTAAAGTCAATATATTCCATTACCAAAGCTGTCCGTGCCGGGAGGTAAAGTTTCAGGTAATGCTGACTGTCAAGCCCTCCTGCAGGCATGGTGTAATATGTTAAAAATTCATCGATCCGGTCTTGCCCCCCAAAACGCCCGGAGTCGGTACTTAACACAACCTTATATTTCCCGGGCCCCAGGGGAATCCCATAATCTGTAAACGATTGTACCGGGTTAAAATTGAATACAAATAAATATTTATTTCTGTGGAAAGCCAAAACCTCGTCAGATTTATTTTCATGTATCAGATCAATAGAAGGAGTATCGAGTAAACGGTTGTTCCTTGCAAAAAAGATCATATCTTTATCGAAGTCGGCTAACCAGTGATAGCGTAATTCATCATTTTCAACAATACTCCATAACCGACGTGCATGTTTATATGACCAATTGTTCCCTTCACGGGGAAAGTCGATCCACTCGGGATGCCCAAATTCGTTTCCCATAAAGTTGAGGTAAGCCCCCCCCGCAGTTGCCAGGGTTACCAGCCTGATCATTTTATGGAGGGCAATGCCTCTTTCAACAATCAGGTTGGGCTGGTCTTTACGCATACTAAAATACATTTCCTTATCGATAAGCCTGAAGATAATGGTTTTGTCGCCTACCAGTGCCTGGTCGTGCGACTCGACATAACTCACCACCTTTTCATCCTGCCGTTTTGAGGTAAGCTGATAAAATATCTCTACCACATCCCACTGGTCGTCCGGGAGTTCTTTAATGATTCTTATCCAGAAGTCGGGGACACCCATTGCCATCCGGTAACCGAAGCCCAACCCACCGGCTTCAACCGGAGACGCTAACCCGGGCAAACCACTCATGTCTTCAGCAATCGACAGTGCTCCGGGGGTAACCTCATTGATCAGCTTATTGGCTAAAATAAAATAGGTAACCGCTTCCTGGTCAATATTATCATTAAAATAGTCATCATAATTTGTAAATGCCTTTCCCAGCCCGTGGTCGAGATACAGCATACTGGTTACCCCGTCAAAACGGAAGCCATCTAATTTATATTCTTCCAACCAGTATTTAATATTTGAAAGAAGGAAATGCAGCACTTCGGGTTTGTTGTAGTTGAAACAGTAAGAGTCCCATGCCGGATGCTCACCCCTGCTGCCTTCATGGAAAAACTGGTAGCGTGTGCCGTCAAATTTGCCAAGCCCTTCAATCTCATTCCGCACTGCATGTGAATGCACCAGGTCGATGATTACGGCCATCCCCATGCCATGTGCTTCATCAATCAACTGCTTCAACTCTTCGGGAGTGCCAAAGCGCGATGATGCTGCAAAAAACCCAGACACATGATACCCAAAACTCCCGTAATAGGGGTGCTCGGGGATCGCCATCAACTGAATGGTATTATAACCTGCATTTTTAATGCGGGGCAGGATATTTTCCCGGAATTCATTGTAGGTATTTACTCTCTCCTCCTCCCCCGACATCCCGATATGTGCCTCGTAAATGAGGGGTGGCTCAACCGTACGTTTGAAACCGGGATGCCTCCAGGTATAAGGTTGCCCGGGATACCATACCTGTGCATTAAAAATATGAGTATGCGGATCCTGTACCACCCGTGTTGCCCAGGCAGGGACTCGTTTCCCCGACCCTCCATCCCAATGGACGGACAGGGCATATAAGGTGCCGTGCCTGATGTCCTCATTTTTTATTTTCAACTCCCAGTTACCATTCCCTGTTGATTGGAATCTATATTCCGGGAGGTCGGTCCAGTCATTAAACTCACCTATTAAGAAAACGGCCGTGGCATTTGGCGCCCATTCCCTGAATACCCATAGTCCATTTTCTTTGTGTAACCCAAAATAGAGGTGCCCCGAAGCAAACCCTGAGAGGTTGCCCGAAGTTAGTTCCCTCTGTTTCTGTACGGCGTTTTCCTGCCAGCGTATTATGGTTTCGGCGTATGGCTCCAGCCATGGGTCATTCTGCACTATTCCGGGATTTTTCATAACAACCTATTTTCCATAAAGATAAAAATTAGGTGGCGGACTTGGCTCAAATAACTCAAAAAAGCGGATTATTTGTTAATATTTTCATAAAGAAGTTGTTTGCAGTTAACGGCTGGTCCTGTTTTGAGAATTAAGGAAGCCGAGATTCCGTTTAAGCCCCCCGTATCCGGCCCTTTTAACAGGTGAATTTTTAAATATCTCGTCAAACTGAGGTCCCTCCATGGAATGCCACTCTTCTTTTGTTAAGGTAATTAGTTCGTGTTTTGGTTCAAAACCCGGCTCATGATGTGCTGCCGGCTCAAGGTTCCAGGGGCATACATCCTGGCAAATATCGCAGCCAAAAACGCGGTTCTCAAACCTGCCTGCTAAATTCTCATCCAATTTGCCTTTTAACTCAATGGTTTGGTATGAAATACATTTGCGGGCATCGACAACCCGGTTGGAAACAATGGCCTTTGTAGGGCAGGCATCAATGCAGCGTGAGCAGTTCCCACAGTGGTCGCGTACTTCGGCAACTTTATCGTAAGGCAGTTCAATGTCGATAATCAATTCCCCAATAAAAAAGAAGCTGCCGTGTTCAACAGATATCAGGTTGCTGTTTTTGCCAATCCAGCCCAATCCGGCTTTTCGTGCCCAGGCACGTTCCAGAACAGGTGCCGAGTCGACAAACGGGCGTCCGTTGCATGGATAGATTTCTTCCTGAATGAAATTTAAAAGCTTTTTCAGCTTGTCCTTCATCACAAAATGGTAATCTGCCCCGTAGGCATATTTTGAGAGGATCGGGGCTTCCGTATCTCTTTGTGTTTCTTTTGGGAAATAATTTTGAAGGGCAACAATCAGGGTTTTGGCATTTTCAAATAACAAACGGGGGTCAATCCGTTTTTCCACATTACGGGACATATAGCCCATTTCGCCGTGCATGTTTTTTTCAAGCCAGGTGTTTAAATAATCCGAATCCCGGGCAAGGCGGGTTGCCGGGATGATTGCACAATCAAAAAAACCGAGTTTCTCCGATTCCGATTTTATCTTTTTTGATATCTGAACAGTATCTCCCACGTTTATAAAATTATAAGTGCCTGGAAACCGGGCTGCCCTTATCTTTGTTTCTTCGGAAGATATTTAATGCCAGTCCTTTAATATTCCCTATGAGTAAAGCTTATGTATTCTTAGATTCTCATATTAAAAGAACCCCAGCTCTAACCTTGCCTCTTCACTCATCATCGATTTATCCCATGGAGGCTCGAAAGTCAGCTCTACATTGGCCTCTTTTACTCCTTCGACAGACAATGCAGCCTGTTTTGCATCGTCAACCAGTATATCGGCCACGGGGCATCCGGGTGCGGTAAGCGTCATTATAATACTGGCCTTGTCGTTTTCATCAACATCAACGTTGTAAATTAGGCCAAGGTCGTATATATTCACCGGTATTTCCGGGTCGTAAACATCTTTGAGTTTTTCAATTATCAGGTCTATTCTTGTATCCATTATTTCACCCTCCTTGTACTGAAATTCTGTTAAATGCAACAGCATACAGCCGGATTTGTTTTATCATGGCCAACAATCCGTTCGACCGGGTGGGTGAGAGGTGCTGTTTCAGCCCTAGTTCATCAATAAAAAACAGTTCGTTGCCGAGAATCTCTTTGGGGGTCCTTCCCGAAACTACTCTCAACAACAATGCTACCAACCCCCGGACAATTATAGCATCGCTTTCGCCTTTGAAAAAAATCTTGCCATCTTTAAATTCGGCAACCAACCACACTCTCGACTGGCAGCCTTTTATAATATTTTGCTCATTCTTATCCTCAGGCGGTAATTCTTCCAGTTCATTACCCAGCTCAATAAGGTATTGGTACTTATCCATCCAGTCATCGTAAATAGAAAACTCTTCTATAATTTGCTTCTGTACCTCTTCTATTGTCATGCTTCCTAACATTTAAAGGATGCAAAGGTCGGATTTTTTTAATATTACGCAAAAACAATTCTCATACTTATGAATTATCTTAATATTAGAGCCTGCATGAAGAATCCTTCATATACCTGCCACACCTCTTTGTGTAGCCCTGAAAGCTTTTGTATTAATTCAAAAAGAAATCCCAAATTCTTTATTCTCACGCAGATTCCGCATACTTGCAGCTTGTAGCTTGTAGCTCTTACGACTTTCTACTTACGACTAACCTCCACCTCCCGGGCTTTCAGCCAACATTTCCCCACACAGGGTTACGTTACACTGCACCCTGTGCTGCCACGTGCCGGGGCGTTGCCCCTGAAAATCTCCGGGCAGCACCTCAAAATAATATTTAGCCCATTATTGCAGTCCTGATCCGTTAGTGGGTGAATAAATATATACCATCCCCTCAATAATCTGAATTGGACCTTAATCCACCCTGATTTTAATATGAGCCGTCATATTTCAGCAATTTATCGTTAAATGACAGTATTGTATTCGCTTCCAAATTGCTTTATCTGAAAAAAATATACTGTAAAGTTCATAAAAATAAAATTTAAACAGCCACTTAATATCTGTATTAGAATATTTTTGTACCTTCATAAATACTAAAAGATAATCAACGATACAAAACAGTTTGAGAAATAAGTAATTAGAGTCTGTCAATAAAGTAAGTGCTTGGTTCAGGATGTCCGGATTCAAAGCTTTCGAAGCCTTAAAAATCAGAAGCCCCGATTGTCCGCGGTGAGAGGTTTTTAAAACGAGAGCAATGCAGAAAACGGGCATTATGGGTAAGTACTAATTATCCAAATATTTAAAATCCATTAATAATGAATTCACTAAAAAGGACAAAAACGGAACAAAACTTACTGAAAGCTTTTGCAGGCGAATCGCAGGCACGTATGCGTTATGATTATTTTGCCAGCCAGGCAAAAAAAGAGGGGTTGGAACAAATTGCCGCTATTTTCACTGAAACGGCATTGAACGAGAAAGAACATGCCAAACGTTTTTTTAAATTCCTTGAAGGCGGGATGGTCGAAATATCGGCTACTTTCCCGGCAGGAGTGATCGGCACTACCATGGAAAACCTAAAGGCTGCTGCCGAAGGTGAAAATGAAGAGTGGTCTGATTTATACCCTGAATTTGCACGGGTTGCCGAAGAGGAGGGGTTTAAACAAATTGCCCAGGTTTTTAAACTAATCGCAAAAGTGGAAAAAGCCCACGAAGAGCGGTATACGAAATTATTTAAGAACCTGGAAGAGGGTAAAGTTTTTGAGCGGGAAGGCAAAGTGACCTGGAAATGCAGGAACTGTGGGTTTCTTCACGAAGCGACCAAGCCCCCGTTAAAATGCCCGGCCTGCGACCATCCTCAGGCATACTTTGAGATCAAGGAATCGAATTATTAGAGGTGTCCTTAAGAAGCTGTCTGAAAATTATCTTTTTAGACAGCTTCTAACCTGAATAATGCATGAATTTTAGTCATGAGAAGTCAAAATACAAAGAGTACAGGTAAGCGCAGGTTTTCGACTCACAGGAATAGCCTAAGCTATCTCGAGAATCGGAAAGTGAGCATTGCCTTTAATCACAGTAGTTTGGCTTCGCAATAGAACAATTTGTGAATTATTCAGGCTAAGTATTTAGATTCCACCAGAAGCGAGAGCCGAGGCTTTCCTTAGTTTTGCAATCTCTTCCTGCATTCCCAGCATCATATCCGACAGGCTCTGTACATTGGCCATCGCTGCATCCGGCAGGTCGAAACTAAGGTAGCCCAAAGCCCTCCATATTTCCAAAACCGACTCTACGGAAACTTCGTATGGCTTATAATCAGGATTGTCAGACTTTAGCAGTAAGCTCCGTTTTTCATCAATCTGATTAAACACCCTTTTATAAACAATTCCTTCGCCTGACGTAATTACAATGTGTGTTTTACCGTCTTCCAGGCCTGTCCAGTCCTGCACATATTCGCAGAAAATGTATGCCCCGGAAGGTACAGGCAACATACTTTCACCCTTTATCTGAAATACACGGTAAGTCCGTTCACGGCTCAATTCGGGGAAAGGCATCGAAAACCGGGGCATCGACTCAATGTATTCCGGGTCGGAGTAGCCGTACAGGTAGCCCGCCGATGCTTTTACGGGAATCAATGTAACCAGCTCATTGTTTTCCTGGCCGACCACCGTACTCAATACCCGTAGTTGAGCCCCTTTTGCTCGTTTTGTAGAGGCATAGCCTTTTGATAAATCATGGTTGACCAACTCGTCAATACTTACATTAAAAAAGGCTGAAAGCTTCTGTATAACCGCAATCTTCGGAACAGCGCGCCCCTCTTCGTAGCTCCCTATCATCGACCGTTTTACATCCAGCCCGGCAGCCATCTCTTCCTGGGTAAGCCGGTTTGCTTTCCGTAAATACCTGATATTTTGATTTAAATAATTCATTTCACAATAATATGCTAATATAATTAGATTTTGCTAAAAATATTGGTATTTTTATAATGTTTTTTATTATCAGAAAAGGACTGCCCCATCCTTTTCGACACATAAAAGTAATTTATTATGAGCCAATCTGTCCGGGATAAACTAAAAATTTTAGCCGATGCAGCCAAATACGATGTTTCATGCTCATCGAGTGGCAGCAGGAGGAAGAATTTAACAAACGGACTGGGCACAGGTGCTGCTGCCGGAATATGCCACAGTTTTACACAGGATGGGAGGTGTATCAGTTTACTAAAAATTTTAATGAGCAACCATTGCATATACGATTGCGCTTACTGCATCAACCGCAGAAGCAACGACAGGCAAAGAGCAACCTTTACCGTGCGTGAAATTACCGACTTAACTATTAATTTTTATAAAAGGAATTATATTGAAGGTTTATTCCTGAGCTCGGGGGTGGTAAAAAGCCCCGATTTTACAATGGAACGGCTGATGCTGGTTGCCAAAAAGTTACGGCTGGAAGAGAATTACAACGGGTATATCCATTTAAAAGCGATCCCTGGTGCAAATGAAGAGCTAATCCGGCAGGCCGGGCTGTTTGCCGACAGGTTGAGTGTAAATATTGAGATCCCCACAGAGGTTCAATTAAAAAAGCTGGCTCCCGAAAAAAATTTTAAGGGAATATTGCAACCTATGGGTTTGATACAACAGGGTATAATTCAGAATAAAGAGGAGAGGAAGAAGTTTCGAAAAGCACCTTTATTTGCCCCGGCCGGGCAAAGTACACAACTGATTGTTGGTGCAACCCCCGAAAGCGACCGGGAAATATTGTCGCTGGCATCGGGATTATACAGCAAAAAGAATCTGAAACGGGTATATTATTCCGCCTACCTCCCGGTAAATACATACGACCAGCGGCTCCCGGCAATAAACAGGCCTCCTTTGCTGCGTGAAAACCGCCTGTATCAAAGTGATTGGCTGATGCGCTTTTATAAATTCAAAGCAGAGGAGATACTAAGTAAGGACCAGCCGTTCCTCGACCCTGATGTAGACCCTAAGCTGGCTTATGCTTTACGGAATCTTCAGTTATACCCGGTTAATGTCAATACGGCTGATTACGAAATGATTTTACGTGTGCCCGGTATCGGAGTTCAATCGGCCCAAAGGATTATTATGAGCCGGCGGCATCAAAAACTGAATTCGCTACACCTGAAAAAAATAGGCGTTGTAATGAAACGGGCAAAATATTTCATTACCTGTAATGAATTGCCTGCCTACACCGGCAATTTGCTCCCCGAAACCCTCAAACGCCAGATTTTATCTGAGAATTTGAGCAAACGGCGGCACCCGGCAGATACACAATTGAATTTGTTTACCGATTTTATGCCGGTTATAAAATCAGCTACTGCAAGATTTATAACATGATAGTCCTGAAATACGATGGTACTTTTGAGGGTTTCCTGACAGTGGTTTTTGAGTGTTACAAGCGTAAACTTGAACCATACAACATTATCCGGGCAAGTGGCTCGCAGGAGGTACTTTTTACTGAGTCTGAATATATCGCTACCCAACATGGGAAAGCGGGCAGGGTTTGGCAGGGTGTCCGGAAAAGGTTGCCGCGCCGTTCGTTGCAGTTGCCATACAGGGCATTCCTGTCCGAATTCCCGGAGGTAGAGATGAATCTGTTCAGGTTCTTCCAAAGGCTTTTTGATTCGGAGGCGTGTGTTGAGACTGATTTTAGCGACCCGTCTGTACTGAGCCTGAGGAAACTGGATAAGAAAGTCTCCTTCGAGGCCATGCGCATGTTGCAGTTTGTGCGTTTCCAGAAAACCAAAGACAACATCTTTTTTGCCGCAATTGAGCCACAATTCGATGTTATTCCACTTATTATCAACCATTTTAAATCGCGTTTCGCCGGCCAGCAGTGGCTTATTTATGACCTGAAAAGGGATTACGGTATTTTTTACAACCTGAAAGAGGTAGAAGAGGTTACCCTTTCAACAAAACAGTTTCATCCCATCAATGGGAAAGTAAGCCCCAACATCCTCCAGGAACAGGAAGCAGAATATAAAACCCTTTGGAGGGATTATTTTAACCATATCAATATTAAAGAACGGAAAAACCTAAAAGTACAACGGCAACACATGCCCCGCCGTTACTGGAAATTCTTACCTGAAGTTTCGGGAGGTTAGGAGACTGTCTAAAAAAACAAAATTTAGACAGTCTCTAAAGAATTTTATGAGATATTGGCTATCCCGTCATTAATTCTTTTTATTGCTTCATCTTTCCCCAACAGCTCACAAATTACAAAAAGGCCGGGCCCCATGTTGCCACCAACGAGGCACAGGCGTAACGGATTCATAACCATACCAAAGCCCCATCCTTTTTCATTCATAAATGCTGAAAAGGCTTCCTTTATTGATTCGGCTTTCCAGTTTTCTACCGATTGGAACAAATTCACGATTGCCGATAGCTTTTCGGGAGTATCTCCTTTCCACCGTTTTTTTATGGTTTTGGCATCATAGTCTGCCGGGGCGATAAAGAAATAACTGCTTTGCTCCCATAAATCGGGGATAAATTCGCAGCGTTCTTTTATTATTGATACAACTTTACAAATTTTTTCATCGGATGCGGAAATGCCTTTTGATTCCAGGATTGGCCTGAGTAAGCCGGCTAATTCGCTTTCCTGTTTTTCCTGGAGATAGTGTTTGTTGAACCACCTTGCTTTTTCGGGGTCGAAACGCGACCCTGATTTTACAACCCGTTCAAGGCTAAAATTCCTTACAAGTTCTTCGAGCGAGAAAAATTCCTGTTCAGTCCCGGGGTTCCAGCCAAGCAGTGCAAGCAGGTTAATTAATGCTTCGGCAAAATAACCGTCTTCGCGGTACCCTCTTGAAACCTCCCCTGTTTTTGGGTCTTTCCATTCAAGTGGGAAAACCGGGAATCCTAGTTTGTCTCCATCGCGTTTGCTCAGTTTACCTTTACCATGAGGTTTCATAATGAGGGGGAGGTGTGCAAAATACGGTTTAGTATTTTCCCACCCCAGGGCACGGTATAGCAACACGTGCAGTGGCATTGAGGGCAACCATTCTTCGCCCCTTATTACGTGTGTAACCCCCATCAGGTGGTCGTCAACTACATTGGCAAGGTGGTAGGTTGGCATCCCGTCCGACTTGAACAAAACTTTGTCGTCAAGGCTTTTGGTGGTGTTAAATGTAACACGCCCCCTGATCAAATCGTCTTCCGTTACATCAACATCCTCGGGCATCTTGAAACGGATTACATAAGCTTCGCCCGCATCTATCTTTTTTTTGACTTCTTCCGCAGAAAAGGAAAGTGAGTTGCTTAGCTTTTCACGTGTGCCAATCCCATAAGCAAAAGCCTCCTTTTTTTCTTCAGCAGGCCTCCTGAGCCGGTCAATTTCTTCAGGTGTGTCGAAAGCAATATATGCCCAGCCTGTTTCAACCAACAGGTTGGCATACTGTTCATACAATCCTTTCCGTTCGCTCTGGCGGTAAGGGCCGGCATCGCCACCGATACCGGGGCCTTCATCGAATTCAAGCCCACACCACTTTAAACTTTCAATAATATATTCCTCGGCTCCGGGCACATACCTTGCCTGGTCTGTATCTTCAATCCGGAGTATGAAATCGCCACCGTTCTGTTTGGCAAAAAGGTAATTAAACAAAGCGGTACGTACACCTCCTATATGTAAAGGCCCTGTTGGGCTGGGGGCAAAACGTACCCGTATTTTCCGATTGCTCATTTTATATTTTTTTTGATTGCTGCAAAGGTATAATAAAATCAGTTTTGATGGAATGAAAGGCAGGAAGGGCTAAAAATTATTTGATTTTTATAAATTATCACCATAAATTGGCCTTTTATTAATTATTTTAGCCATATCATAATCATTTGGGCTTTTAAATTCAGGATATAAAAATTATTGTAAGCATGTATGGAAAAATAAAAAATGACCTCCAGGTTACTTTAAAAAAATTAAAAGAGCAGGGCTTATATAAAACCGAAAGGATAATTACTTCATCGCAAAGCTCGGCAATCAGTATCTCAACCGGTGAAACAGTGTTTAATTTTTGCAGCAACAATTATTTGGGGCTGGCCAACCACCCCGATGTAATAAAGGCAGCCCAGGATATCATGGATAAATGGGGCTTTGGGCTTTCATCGGTACGGTTTATTTGCGGCACACAACAAATTCATAAAGAGCTGGAAGAAAAGGTTTCGGAGTTCCTTGGGACGGAAGACACTATCCTTTACTGTGCTTGCTTCGATGCCAACGGGGGAGTATTTGAACCTCTGCTTGGCCCGGACAGTGCTATTATTTCTGACGAATTGAACCATGCGTCTATTATTGACGGCGTACGCTTGTGTAAAGCGCAACGTTTCCGTTATAAACATTCAAATATGGAAGAGTTGGAGCAATGCCTGAAAGATGCGCACGAAGCTACATACCGTATAATTGTAACCGATGGTGTGTTTTCAATGGACGGCGACATGGCGAAGCTCCCGGAAATTGTTGCCCTGGCTGAAAAATACGATTCGCTTGTGATGGTTGACGACTCACATGCAACCGGGTATATTGGCAAAACCGGCAGGGGTACAGCCGAACATTTTGATGTGCTGGGTAAGGTTGATATCATCACCACCACTTTTGGGAAAGCCATGGGAGGCGGTAACGGAGGGTGTACCTCGGGCAGGAAAGAAATTATTGACATGCTGAGGCAGCGTTCCCGCCCATATTTATTTTCCAATACCCTGGCCCCTGCAACTGTCGGCGCAACATTGAAAGTGATTGAGATGTTGTCGGGTTCATCTGAATTGCCTGCTAAAACCATGGCTAATGCCAACCGGTTCAGGTCTAAAATGGAGGCAGCCGGGTTCGACATTGTAAAAGGAAGCACGGCTATTGTCCCGGTAATGATTTACGATGAGCCGCTTGCCATTAAATTTGCAGACGAATTACTAAAAGAAGGCGTTTATGTTATTGGTTTTTGCTTTCCGGTAGTACCCAGGGGCAAAGCCCGTATCCGGGTGCAGCTATCGGCTGCCCATACATTTGAACAGATCGATAAAACTGTTAATGCATTTATCAAAGTGGGAGGGAAATTGAAAGTTATTTAACCTGAAATAAGAAGGGCCTGCAAAATTCAGCCTGAATGGGGAAGTAGGTTTATTACTCTCATTCTTCTAATGATTCTCTTAGTTCCTTAATCTGGGGAGGGCTGCCAATTACGAAAAGTTTATCGTTCCGCGAAATTATCATACCCGGGTCGGGGTTAAAAACATACCTGGCGTCACTGACTTTTATCCCGACAATATTGGTGCCCGATACGTTCTGTACCTTTAACTCCGCTATTGATTTCCCAACAAACCGTTGAGCCATGTTACCACACGAAACTTCTTCAATACTAACATCTTTACTTGTTTGCATTAAGATATGCTCCAGGAACTCAACTACATTGGGCTGAATAACCAGTTTTGCCATTCGTTGCCCCCCTATACGCTCAGGCATAACGACATTAGATGCCCCCGCGCGCTTTAATTTCATGTGCGATTCTATTTCCGAAGCACGGCTAATGATGGTCAGGTTGGGGTTCATACTCCTGGCTGTAAGTACCACAAAAACATTATCCGCATCATTCGGGGTCGTTGCAATCAAAGCTTTTGCCCTATGCACCCCGGCCTGCTCCAATAATTCCTCGTGAGTTGCATCGCCTTTTATGTAAAGGAATTCGGGGTTCTCACGGATACGCGAAATAACATTGTCCCGCTTGTCGACAATCACAAAGTCAATACCATGCCCGGCAAGCTCAATGGCTGCCTGCTCTCCATTCCTGCCATAACCAACAATTATTACGTGGTCTTTCAATTTTGCTATCTTCTTGTCCACTCTGTACGTTTTAATGTAATTAATAAGTTCACCATCGAACACAAAACGGGCCATATTTGACCCCACATACGCCAAACTCCCCAGGCTGGAAAATATAAGAGCCATAGTAAAAACCTTTCCTGCCGGGGTTAAGGGGGTCTCGCCAATTTCACGGAAACCAACTGTCGACATGGTAATAACAGTCATATAAAGGCTATCAAGCATTGAATAACCCTCAATTATATGATACCCGTATGTTCCGCTAAAAATTATAAATACCAGTAAGCCTATTCCAACTTTAATAGTTTTGCTTGAGGCTTTCTGAAATCTATTTACCTGCTGGTTCATGCAATATTATTCCGTGACTTTAATAAGTTTATTCCCTATCTGGCAATTTAAGCATTTTTTTGTTTCGCAATATACATTTTTTAGTTGAAGCAAAGCCTGTGTGTCATACGCCGACCGGACAGTTATCCCCAATGACCCCCATTTTTTTATGATAGAATTTTTCTCGGGCGGGAGCTCCTCCAGGAATCCGAGTGCCCGGTCTTTTAAGTAATGCTTATCCTGTATCTCCCCAAAAACAAAAAGAAACGGCACAACCGTATTGATAATGATGGAATCAACCGATGACCCGCCTATCCTTTTAATTCTTCCCTTTGACAACTTGTTAAAGCGGTAATGTGTATCCCAATATGTTGAGGCTGTTACATCGAAAAGGGTTTTAAGCCCTGCGATGCTTTCTACCTCAATAATTTTTGAGAATAACAATTCCGAACTATTTATTAATGCAGCAAACTGGGCAATCCTGACTGTTGGGAAATTAACCGGGCGCAGGCGCATAAATCTCCAGAGATGGCTTTCTATTGCTTTTAACCCGTATTTGTTGAAAAGGTGCGAATACTCATCCCTGAGGCTGGTGTAGTAATCATCGCCGGGCAACTGTTCTTTTAACAGGCCTGCATTCCCAAACAAAAATGCTTCAACCTGGAACAGGTTATCCTTATGCTTCGACAAAATTGAAAGGGGCAGGGATTTTGCCAATAATTGAAACGGGGCAGCATTTACCTTAAACCCAAAGAATTTGGCTAAAAACTGGTAAAAGGTTTCGTTCCAGTTGTGATGGTTCTCTTCCAGGCATTGGATAATCTCCTGTGTTTTGCCTTCCAGCCTTTCAATCATTAATCGGTGGTAAGCAATCTTAAAGGTTAATAAATCTACTTTGTGGAACTGCTGCTGGCAGGCAATCCAGGTTTTTGCCGACAACAGTTTTTGGTAATTCTCATTCAACCTTTCAGCATAACGTATTTCAAATGCCGGGATTATTTCAGCATTTGAACGCAATACCGGAGCATCGTATTTTTCGACAACATGGAGGATAACATTGTCGTAAGCTTTGTCATCATGGTGTTTGTGCCTGCCCCAGTCGGAAGCAATTTTGTGGATTTCGACATTCCCGGCCCATAGGGTTTCGCCAATTTTAATCTTTGCATTAAAAAAGTCGGGGCCGGAATCAATATTCCGCCTGCCAACATCAACAATCTCAATCACTTCACCATCGGTGGTTTGCAGTCCCGACTGAGTAAACAACCGGTTTTCCCAGATGTATTGGAGGAATTCTTCTGGCATGGGTACCGTTTTTTTGTGTAAGATAAGGGAAAAACAAATTTAAAACAATCCTGGCATCCAATTTTGCAATCTGTTTTTGGGTTAACAAAATCCCGAAAGCCTTTTATTCCTGGTAGAACGTTCTTTAATTAGTATTGCATAAAATTTGCTTAAGATTTTTTCTTTAGGCAAGGCAAAATTTGCAAGCATAGCCGTAGCTACGGTTAATAATTTTAACGCAGTATAAAGGGAAAAAATAAGTAAATTTGTAATGATAATTAGAGAATGCTCTACTAAATCAGTGTTTCGGGGTCTTGCCCCGAAGTATCAATAAGTTTGTTGAGGATGGCATACACTGTCAGCCCGGGGATTGATTTGATGCCCAGCTTTTCGGTAATATTTTTCCGGTGAGAAATAACGGTGTGTACACTGATAAACAGCAGGGCTGCAATTTCCTTATTGGCATACCCCTGTGCTACCAGTTTCAGCACTTCTTTTTCCCGCTCCGAGAGTTGCATTGACGGAAGAGCACCTATCTCGTCTTTATCAAGATTTAGTGCATCTAAGATTAATTGGCGTATGGATTCCCCGTCCATGTCGAGGGTGATACTCTTCCCTTTCGCCCCGTCAGCCCCGGGCAGTTCAAAAGTGATAACCTTTACTGTGTTTGTTTGCCCCAGCCTATGTACGAAGGGCTTATATCTGGCAAGCTGTTCCGGGCGTATGACCAGGGCAATAACCGACCGGGTAATTCCTGCATACTGCCCCAACTCCTCAGGTGGTGTTACGCAAATAATTTCCGTATCAGGCAAATTGCCTATAATGGAGGATAATCCTCTGGAAAGGATATCAGAATCAAGCAAGATGATAATCTTTCTTTTCATAAGGGATCAACTTTTTACCGCCTTTTCGATTGACATAATCTTCGGCACCAGTATCTTATCCTCGATGCGGGCATGGTCAATCAGGTCTTGCTCTAACTGGAAAATCGCATATAAAAAAGCATTGCACATATTATCATCATACTGAGGCTCCAGGTATTTGATGATAATATTTTTCAAATCGAACAGCTTATTATCAATATCAGTATGTTCATCTTCAAAATTCCTGATAGAAAAATTACGCACCTTATCGGCCATTGGTATTTCTTTGTCGTATACGCGCTGCAAATCGGTCATATAAGGGAAAACCCGTGTGTCTTCCTCATTGAGGTGGTTGATTAGTTCTACTTTGTACTCATCGTAAAAGCTACGGATCAATTTCAGGTTCCTGCAATTGCCCCGGCACTCACCCATAAGGTTTTCCAAATCGGTTTCAACTTTCGGGATCACATATTCCCGGTAATAATCATGCGTTTTTTTCAGGTAATCGATGATCAGATGGGTAGAAAACCCCTGCAATTCCTTTTCAGGGAAATAATCCGGGTCATGGTAGGCATTCAATATGGCCAGGAAGAAACCGGCATTGAGCTTTTTCTCCCGGCAAACCTCTTCAACCACTTTGTCGCCAAAACCCAGCCTGACCCCAAACCGGTTGATTACCGGAAGCAGCAGGTAATTCGTGTGGATGATATCGCTCATCCGGGTGGTGGGCTTAAAATGTTTCATTCCTATAATTATTTAAATAACTTCAACTTCATTTTATTAAAAATATCCCATAAAACAATGCCTGCACAAACCGAAACATTAAATGAATGTTTGGTCCCGTATTGGGGTATCTCGATACTGCCGTGGCAAATGTCTACAACCGATTGTTGTACTCCTTTCACTTCATTCCCCAAAACCACTGCCAGTTTATTATTTATTCCCGGCACAAAAGCAGGCAGGGGGATGCTGCCTTCAACCTGTTCTATGGCATAAACAGTATACCCGCCGGCTTTTAATGTGTCGATTGCATCTTCTGTGTTTTTTACATATTCCCATTTTACCGATTTCTCGGCATCCAACGCTGTTTTATGGATATCCTTATTCGGAGGAGTTGCAGTAATCCCGCACAAAACTATTTTTTCGATGAGCAGTGCATCCGAAGTACGGAAAACGGAGCCGATATTGTTGCAACTCCGGATATTGTCAAGCACAACAACAATAGGTAGTTTTTTTGTTGATTGGTATTCCTCAATGGTTAACCTTTTTAGTTCTTTATTCTTTATTTTGCGCATAATCTTTCTCCCGGTACTATTGTTTACCACCTCACCCCGGCCCTTCTGACAGGCATAGTCATACACCGGGCTCCGCCACCACCGCGTGCCAGTTCAGAGCCTTCGATGGTGATAACACACTTGTTGAAATCTGATGGGTTTACCTTACCTTTTATAATCTCACCGGCTGCCAACACCTCAAATCCATTCTTATGCAACTCTTCCACGGTATTGCTGTTTCTCGCATAACCAATAACTTTCCCCGGTTCGAATGCAAGAAAGTTAGCGCCGCTATGCCATTGCTCCCTCTCCTGTATCCACGAATCCTCATCTCCTCCACAAGATACCGGCTTAAGCTCGATCCCCAGGGTTTTCAATGCTTCAAGGATATTCGTATACTCTGTAATACGAGTTACCCTGCCACCCTCGATGGTGATTTTGATAGTGTGGTGTTTGTTCGATTCAAGAATAATAGGTTTGTATACCATACAAGTATCAACATCCAGTATGGTAAATACCATGTCGAGATGGATAAATGATTCGGGGGATGAAGGCAGCTCCTGGACAATTACTTGGTACACCCCGTTTTTTCTGTTTTGAAGATTTTCAATGATAAAATCAATGCCCTGGGTACTTGTGCGGATGCCGGTACCTACAATAAATACATCCTCTTTAGCCACCAGGAAGTCGCCTCCCTCAATAGAAACAGATTCATTAGGCAGCCCTCCCACACTTGTGTGCATCGGGTCAATTATCGATGCCTCAAAAAGCGGGTGGTACTTAAAAATGGCTTTCATTATTAATGATTCCCG
>UOEP01000024.1_pt1 | contig 33871 bp, 25 predicted proteins | sample 1989931 | NCBI WGS metagenome assembly UOEP01 (sample SAMEA4712198, study PRJEB27164) | hydrothermal vent metagenome | biome: marine basaltic hydrothermal vent biome; feature: marine hydrothermal vent; material: mineral | place: Pacific Ocean | collected 2011-06-14/2011-07-23 | depth 1691 m
GGCCTCGCCAATTTTTTCGATGATGGCGCTAATTTCTGTTTTATTAGAGTTGCAAACCGGGCAATTATTTGAGAATTTGCCGGTGCGGCCTACATTGCGGATAAATTCCTCAACCCTGAAGAATCTTAAATCCCGGTCTTTTATACCTTCAAGTTTTGAATGTATTGCCTCTTTAATTTGTTCTTCCCAATTGTCCATTGCAGTTGTTTAAAGGAATCAAAAAAACCGCTCTTTGCAGAGCGGTTTTTTTGATATTTTTTAGTCCCTGCCTCTATGAGGTGGCCTTCTGTCATCATTCCTCCGTGGAGGCCTTCTGTCGTTGTTGCGCCTTGCAGGCCTTTCAACGTAGCCTTCCGGTTTAGGTAATAAGGCTCTCCTGGATAGCTTGAGTTTTCCTGTTTTATCGTCAAACCCAATCAGTTTTACTTCAACTTCTTCGCCTTCCTTCAGGACTTCTTCAGCTGATTCAACCCGCTTCCAGTCGATTTCGGAGATATGGAGCAACCCCTCTTTCCCCGGCAGGATTTCAACAAATGCCCCAAATGAAACGATAGACTTAACTTTCCCTTTGTATACGGTCCCAACTTCGGGCACTGCAATAATACCTTTAATTATTGACTTGGCAGCTTCAATGGAGTCAACGTTAGGTGCCGAAATTTCAACAATACCAACATTGTCTACTTCTTCAATTACGATAACAGTACTTGTATCTTCCTGCATTTGCTGAATAACTTTACCTCCCGGCCCGATAATTGCACCGATCATATCTTTTGGGATGATGATGGTTTCAATACGAGGCACATTCGGTTTAAAGTCGAGCCTTGGCTCAGGAATTGTTTCCAGGATTTTTTCCAATATATACAAACGCCCCTCTTTGGCCTGCTCCAATGCTTTAGCCAGTATCTCGTAAGAAAGCCCGTCTACCTTAATGTCCATTTGTGTGGCTGTAATCCCGTTCTCGGTACCGGTCACTTTAAAGTCCATATCCCCCAAATGGTCTTCATCTCCTAAAATATCGGATAGTATAGCGTATTTGCCTGAATCTTTATCGGTGATTAACCCCATTGCGATCCCTGAAACAGGGCTGGTAATTTTTATCCCTGCATCCATCATTGCCATGGTGCCTGCACAAACCGTTGCCATCGAAGACGACCCGTTTGATTCAAGGATATCGGAAACGATCCTCACCATGTATGGGAAATCTTCGGGGATCACCCTTTTCAATGCCCGGTGTGCAAGGTTACCATGCCCGATCTCACGGCGGCTTAGCCCTCTTGGTGTTTTAGCTTCGCCAACACAGAACGGCGGGAAGTTGTAATGCAGTAAAAATTTCTCTTTCCCCTGGATAGTAACATTATCAATAATTTTTTCGTCCATTTTTGTCCCCAGTGTTACAGATGATAACGACTGGGTTTCGCCCCTTGTAAATATTGACGACCCATGGGTTCCCGGCAGGTAATTGGTTTCGCCCCATATTGGGCGGATATCAGTGGTCGACCGGCCATCGAGCCTGATGCCCTCATCAAGGATCATACGGCGCATGGCTTCTTTTTCCACATCGTGGAAGTACCTTTTGATGAGGCTGGTATTCAATTCAAGGTCAATTTCTTCATTATCAGCATTTTCTTCCAGGTATTTCTCAATAAACTCATCGCGCAATGCCGCAAAACTATCCAGGCGTTCCTGCTTATTGGCTATTTGCTTTTTCACAAGTTCATAACAAGGCTGGTAAAGGTCTTTGTTTACCCTTTCCCTTAATTCTTCATCATTGGTTTCATGGCTGTATTCGCGTTTCACTACCCCCAACTCGGCAATAAGCTCATTCTGGGCAACACACTGTTTTTTAACCTCATCGTGTGCAAATCTGATAGCTTCGAGCATTTCTTCTTCCGACACTTCGTCCATTTCTCCTTCTACCATCATAATATTGTCGTGCGAGGCACCTACAACGATATCCAGATCCGCTTCTTCCAATTGCGAATATGTAGGGTTGATAATTAATTCACCATTTACGCGGGCGACCCTGGCTTCAGAGACCGGGCATTCAAACGGCACATCGGAAACAGCGATTGCAGCAGATGCTGCCAGCCCTGCCAGGGCATCAGGGACATTATCCTTGTCGGCAGAGATGAGAGAAATCATCACAGCTGTTTCGGCGTGGTAATCATCAGGGAATAAAGGGCGTAAAACACGGTCGACCAACCGGGCTGTTAAAATTTCATTATCCGATGGGCGGGCTTCTCTTTTCAGGAATCCGCCGGGAAACCTTCCTGCAGACGAAAACTTTTCACGGTAGTCAACCGAAAGAGGCATAAAATCAATATCTTCTCTGGCTTCTTTGGCCGATACAACTGTGGCCAGCAACATGGTGTCACCCATTTGTACAACAACCGACCCGTCAGCTTGTTTTGCCAGTTTGCCGGTTTCAATGGTAACCGTACGGCCATCGGCTAGTTCGATTGTTTTAATTGTAGCATTTACCATAATGTTTTAATTGTTTCAATTATAATTTCATTGTTTAAAAAATGGGTGGTGAGGAATTTTGCCTAAATTACAAAAAAAAAGGCAATGTCAAGCATTGCCTTTTCCCTATTTTTTTTACTTACGTAATCCCAGCTCTTTAATAATAGCCCGGTAGCGTTCTATATCTTTACTTTTCAGGTAATCAAGCAAGCTACGCCTTTTCCCTACTAACTTAATCAATGCACGCCTTGTGCTGTGGTCTTTTTTATTGACTTTAAGGTGTTCTGTCAGGTGGTTTATCCTGAATGTGAACAGTCCGATCTGACCCTCTGCACTACCTGTGTCTTGTTCTCCTTTGCCTAACTGGGCAAAAATCTCTTTTTTCTTTTCTCCTGTTAAATACATAATTTAATCTTACTAACGTTATACAATGATTACACCGCAGCATCGCTCTCAATAACAACAGTGTAAAATTATCCGGTTTCAAAAACTGTGCAAAAATAATTAAAATTAATGTGATACACAATAGGCTTGTGCTTGCTTATAATTAAGTTGATTTTATTCGTTTCAGGTCAGTTGAAGGCTACAATGAAGTTGTTTAAAGTTAAGCTGACAATCCGGGAGAATTACTTACCTGGTATAAAGAAGCCATCCTTTTTGAGGGGATGGCTTCCTGGCCCATATTAATATTTAATGCCTCCTCCGTTTTGCAAGGTCTATCTCCTTTGTTTCGCCTCCTTTCGAGATTGTTGCTTTTGAATCGCACGCACCATCGCCATAATCCAGTGTGATAACTTCATCATTCCTGGTGATTTCAACCACTCCGGCCACAATAAATCTGCATGCACCATTGATTACCAATGGGCTGGTAATTTCACGCGTGTAGGTTTTCCCGTTACGATTAACCGTAACAGTGCCGCTTACATGAATAAGGTCGTCTGCCCGGTTCCTGGGCGTATCAAAACCGGAAATAAACTCACGGGTTTTGACTGCTGTCCTTGAAACTTTGATCGTATCGTCCAGGGTAATGGTAATGGAATTGTTGATAGAGAACGACCAAACACCATTCTGTTCCCCATCGTTTATAATATTCTTTGTCCCTTCGACCAATGCCCCGTTGACATAGAATTCTTCGAAAGTGACCGAGCGCGTGGCTCCTTCTTCTTTCCATTTAGCTGATTTTGTGATAATGACTTTCCCCGACTTTACCTTCCCGTTTCTTGTTTCGCATCTGTCTCCAAAATCAATGGTAACAGTGCGTGGCCAACCATTGTCATCTCCTCGTTCTACGGTAATTACAGGGCAACCGCCGTCAATAGCTGCCGATTTTAAATTCATGCCTTCACCTATTTCAGAGTAAAAGTCAATATCTTTCATAATATCATCGATTATAGCTGTTGCATTAGCCTCATCTGCTACCAACTGTAATGATTTTTCTGTAAACCCTTCTTTTACGGGATTATTCTTTTCACAGGCAGTAAACACGATACCCAGCATTGCGATTAGTACATAAATCCTGATTTTCATAATAATGATGTTTAATTGTTAATTAAATGGAACTAACCGTTTAGATAAAACAGCTTGCAAAAGGTTTAATCTTTGAATAAAAATAACATCAGCTAATTAGTTGCTGACTACCTAATGCAATACGCTTCCTGTTGGTTTACAGCAGGTTAAACTGTTTTGCGTTTCAGGTTTAAATAGGAATAATTAAATCCGTTTTTCTCGTCAAAATGATCTTCCCTTAATATTTCTTCCCATTCGCCCCATGCAATCTCGGGGAAAAATACGTCTGCATCAAAACTTTTATGTACCAGTGTAAGGTACAACTTCCCCGACAAAGGGTAAAACTGCCTGTATATTGAGCCGCCCCCAATTATAAAAGCTTCTTCCTCATTTTGTAAAAGATTAACCGCCTCTTTTATTGAAAAGGCTATTTCACATCCGGGGAAATTATCCTGCTTATTATCGGTAATAACAATGTGCCGGCGGTTGGGTAAAGGCCATTTGGGCAGCGACAGCAATGTATTCCGCCCCATGATAATAGTATGCCCCGATGTTATTTGTTTGAAACGTTTCAGGTCGTTTGGCAGGTGGAAAAGCAGTCTGTTGTTTTTACCTATTGCAAAATTTTCAGCGATGGCAACGATTATTGATATATTTTTCTGAATCATCTGTATGTATTTCTTTAAAATTACTATGTAACGAAAAGGGCTCTTATACAGAGACTTTCCCCTTTATATGAGGATGTGCCCGGTAATTAACCAGCTCAAAATCCTCAAATTCGAAGTCGAATATAGACTTCCTGCCAGGATTAATTTTCATTTGCGGCAATGAATAAGGTTTCCGGGTTAGTTGCAGCTTAACCTGTTCAATGTGGTTCAGGTAAATATGCCCATCGCCTAAAGTGTGGACAAAATCACCTGCCTGAAGCCCGGTTACCTGCGCCATCATCATGGTGAGCAGTGCATACGAGGCAATATTGAAAGGCACCCCAAGGAAAATATCGGCACTGCGCTGATACAACTGGCACGAAAGTTTCCCATTCGCCACATAAAACTGGAAAAGGATGTGGCATGGCGGCAGGTTCATCTTATCAAGCTCTCCCACATTCCATGCACTCACCAAAAGCCTGCGTGAATAAGGGTTATTTTGTATTCCTTTGACCACTTCTGTTATCTGGTCGATATGGTTGCCGTCAGGAGTTGGCCAGGACCGCCATTGGTAACCATAAATATGCCCCAGGTTGCCATTCTCATCGGCCCATTCATTCCATATCCGGACACCATTGTCCTGTAAATATTTTATGTTAGTATCACCTTTTAAGAACCATAAAAGTTCATAGATAATAGATTTCAGGTGCAGTTTCTTTGTGGTTAATACAGGGAAGCCTTCTTCTAAATTAAATCGCATCTGATGCCCAAAGACACTTATTGTCCCGGTCCCCGTCCTGTCCTTCTTTTCAGCACCGGCCGACAAAACATGCTCTAGTAATTCGAGGTATTGTTTCATGCAATAATTTTTAATTCCAAAACAAATATAGGCAGCTTCTTAGAAACACATTTAAATATCCACAATTTTTTATTTGTTTTTTAGAGGTCGCCGCCCCGGGCATTAGCCAGGATTTTTGGAAGCAGGATTTAATTCGGCACCGCATCTTAAACAAAATTTTGCATGATCCTCATGTTTATCATAAAGGCAATAAGGGCAAACCTGGGTATTGCCTTTTACCGAAGGTCTTATAATCTCGGCTGTAACAATCCCGGTGGGTACCGCAATTATTGCATAACCTGTAATCATAACAATACTGGCTAATAATTGCCCCAGGGGGGTAACCGGGGAAATATCGCCGTAGCCCACTGTTGTTAATGTTACAATTGCCCAGTAGATACTACGTGGTATGCTGTTAAAACCATTTTCTTCGCCTTCGATCAGATACATAATAGTACCAACAATAATTACCAGAGTGAGTACAAAAAAGAGGAAGACACCTATTTTCCCCCGGCTGGCCCATAATGCTCTGGCAAGGCTCCTCCCGGCACTGGTGTAGCGGCTTAATTTAAGGACCCTGAAAACCCTCAAAAGCCTGATAACACGGATTACAACGAGACTATGGCTCCCAATAAAAATTAAACTAAGGTAAGTTGGAAGTACCGATAAAAGATCAATAACCCCGAAGAAACTGGTAATGTATTTCCAGGGCTTCCTGACTATGGCTATCCTGAGGATATATTCAATTGTAAATATTATGGTAATCACCCACTCAGATACCTTTAAGGCTTTTGGGTATTTATTATTAATTGACTCAACACTTTCGAGCATTACAAAAGCAACACTTAACACAATTACAATCAATAGAATAATATCAAAGGCCTTCCCTTCCTTTGTGTCGGCTTCAAAGATGATTTCGTATAGCCTGTTTTTAGTTATTTTCATTTCCAGGTGCCTGATTGAATATAAATATACAGAAATTGAGTGTAATAACATGGTATTACAACAGAAATAAAAAGCCCGGCAATCCGCCGGGCTAATATAGTTAAACAACTTCACTATTTAAAAACTACCCCTGCCTGCCGGCAGGCTTTACGTTTACTTATTTGTATTTTTTTGAATTATAGCAGTTTCTCCGCTTCCATATAAGGAAGGTTAAATGCTTCGGCAACTCCTTCATAAACCACTTTCCCGTTTACAACATTTAACCCTTTTCTTAATGCCCTGTCTTCGGCACATGCCCTCTTCCAGCCCTTTTCAGCTATCTTGATTGCATAGGGCAAAGTTGCATTTGTTAGTGCCAGTGTCGAAGTACGAGGCACTGCGCCGGGCATGTTTGCCACACAATAGTGTATCACATCATCGATTATAAAAGTAGGGTCGGCATGGGTTGTGGCAACTGTTGTTTCAAAGCAGCCGCCCTGGTCGACAGCCACATCCACCATTACAGTCCCCGCCCTCATTATCTTCAGCATATCGCGGGTTACCAGTTTGGGTGCTTTTGCCCCCGGTATCAAAACAGCTCCGATAATCAGGTCGTGTATCTGCACCATTTCCCGGATATTGTATTCGTGACTCATCATTGTTTTAACATTTGCGGGCATAATATCATCCAGGTAACGAAGGCGTGGCAGGCTGACATCCATTATGGTAACATCGGCGCCAAGGCCGGAAGCCATTTTAGCCGCCTCTGTCCCAACAATCCCTCCGCCAATGATAAGAGCCTTGGCAGGGGGTACGCCCGGTACTCCTCCCAGCAATACTCCATAGCCTCCAAAGGTTTTCTCAAGGAATTTTGCACCTTCCTGGACCGACATACGGCCGGCAACCTCACTCATTGGTATCAATAAAGGGAGTGTACGGTTATCAAGCTCCACCGTTTCATAAGCCAGGCAAACCGATTTACTCTCAATCATTGCTTTGGTAAGCATTTCTGAAGAGGCAAAATGGAAATAGGTGTATAATACCTGCCCCTTCTTCACCAGCCGGTATTCTTGTTCGATGGGTTCTTTTACTTTAATAATCATCTCGGCGATTCCATATACGTCCTCTATCAAAGGTAATATTTTTGCACCCGCAGCGGTGTAATCATCATCAAGGAAACCACTACCCGCCCCGGCTGATGCCTGTACATACACTTCATGTCCGCGTTTTACCAACTCTGCCGCTCCTGCCGGGATTAAAGCCACCCTGTTTTCGCTATTTTTGATCTCTTTCGGTATTCCTATAATCATATTATTGGCTTTTAAAATTTAATCCAAAACTAAACATCAATTTATTTTTAAAACATGATAAAAATAAGCAATTTTTATTTAAAAAGTAACGAAACGAAGGAGGAAAAGTAATGTTTCAAAAATCCAGAAGGTCTCTTAATGCAGTTTTGTTTCCAGGGATTAATCTGGTTATTCCCCATATAGTTAAGCTGCTATACCTTTTTACGGGAAATACACAGGTTAAATTATTTATAATACTATAGGTTAAAACAAATTACAATGTTTTAATTTCAAACAGTAAGTTGTATCTTAGCGCTTTTTTAATATTATCTTAATTATTATATGCCAGTTACTTCAGAAAGAGGAAGATTAATGCCGGATTCTCCTATCAGGAAATTGGTTCCTTATGCCAATAAGGCCAAGGAAATGGGGAGGAAGGTATATCATTTGAACATTGGGCAGCCTGATATTCAGACGCCGCAAAGTGCAATTGATGCAATTAGGTCGATTGACCGGAAGATATTGGAATATACGCCAAGTGACGGAATAAAGTCTTACCGGGAGAAATTGGCAAAGTACTATCATAAATTTAACATTAATGTTGAAGCGGATGATATAATAGTTACCACCGGAGGGAGTGAGGCGGTTACTTTTGCATTTATGGCATGCCTCGACCCGGGCGATGAAATTATTGTCCCCGAGCCTGCATACGCCAACTATGAGGCATTTGCTATTGTTGCAGGAGCGGTTATTAAATCAATTGCCGCAAAAATTGACGAAGGTTTTGCATTGCCTCCGGTTGAAAAGTTTGAAAAACTGATAACCCCTAAAACCAAGGGGATTATGATATGCAACCCAAACAACCCGACCGGTTACTTGTATACCAGGGACGAAATGAACAAAATACGTGACCTGGTTAAGAAATACGATTTGTTCCTTTTTTCTGATGAAGTTTACAGGGAATTCTGCTATACCGGAGCTCCTTATATTTCAGCTTTTCATTTAGACGGCATCGAACAAAATGTGATCCTTATCGATTCTGTATCAAAACGTTACAGTGAGTGTGGATTGCGTATTGGTGCTTTAGTATGTAAAAATAAAGAGGTGAAGAAGAACCTGATGAAGTTCTGCCAGGCACGGTTGAGCCCTCCGTTAGTTGGGCAAATAGCAGCCGAAGCTTCATTGGATGACGATGGTGAATACATGCTCAATACTTATAACGAGTATGTAGGAAGGAGGAAATTTTTAATTGACGGTTTAAACAGGATTGACGGCGTATATTCTCCTATCCCGATGGGAGCTTTTTACACGGTAGCCAGGTTGCCGGTTAACGATGCTGACAAGTTTTGCCAGTGGTTGTTAACAGATTTTGAGTATGAGAACCAAACGTTGTTCCTGGCTCCTGCTTCCGGCTTTTATACCCAATCGGGGCTTGGCAAAGATGAGGTCAGGATCGCTTATGTATTAGAAAAGGAAAGCCTGGCTGTATGCCTGAAGATACTGGAAGAAGCATTGAAGGTATACCCGGGGAGCAAGGTGAGGCCAAAATACCAGGAGAATGTTGTTGAATAAACGTTGAGGGGAATTCAGTTGCCTGCAAATTATTTTTGAGTGTACATTGCCGGAATTGAATAATGCGGGTTAGGGCTAACCCGTTCAGTGAAAAGCATAAGGGCTGCGGCACAAAGTCCGTATTATGCGGCAATACCCGAAAATACCTCTTCCAGAATGTCGGGGTACACCTCCCCGAATTTTTCGAAACACCAGTTGCGTAAATCTTCTATCTCCCCCTTTTCAACCCAGCTTATACATTTTAGGAGCTCTTTCCTGAACAGTTGTTTACTAAAACTAACTTTTGGCAGAATTACTTTCGCGTATTCAAACATGGCTAATCTGGTTTTATGAACTTGCTTTGAAAATAACAAAATACGGCCGCTTTTAGTATGTTGTAAAATATAGATTAACACAATTTAACAAATAAAAACCGGTTAGTTTTTTATATCCTGCTGAATTATCGGATGTTATCTGAATATGTGCCAAAAACTGTTTGAAAACATTGCTTTTTAGCGAATAGGATTATCCAACAATACTCTTTATAAATTTTGGGATGCTTTCGGTAACAGGTTCTCTTTCGTTAAAAGATTTAATAAAAGCAGTCCCGATAATTGCCCCGCTTGCATATTTACAGGCATTATTAAAGGTTGCTTTATCCGAAATCCCAAAGCCAATCAACCGTGGATTCTTTAAGCCCAGGTTGTTTACCCTCTCGAAGTAATCCTTATGGAAATCTTCCACTTTCCGGTTTTTCCCGGTGGTAGATGACGATGAAACCATATAAATAAACCCGGTAGAAACCGCATCTACCTGCCTTATCCGGCTATCAGATGTTTGTGGTGTGACAAGCAGGATATTGTGCAGGTTGTTTTCTTCGAAAAAAGGGCGGTAGTTTTCCAGGTACTCATCAAGGGGCAGGTCGGGGAGGATAGCACCGTCAATGCCGGCTTCATTACATTTCTCACAAAATCTTTTTACTCCAAATTGGTAAACCGGGTTGAAGTACCCCATTAAAACAAGCGGAATGGATACTTTCTCCCGGATGCCTGCCAGTTGCTCAAACAGCAGGTTCAGGTTCATGCCGTTTTCCAGTGCCGTATGGCTGCTTTGCTGGATAACAGGGCCATCGGCAGTGGGGTCTGAGAAGGGGATACCAACCTCAATCAGGTCGGCTCCTGATTCCTCCAGTTCGGAAATGATGCTTTCCGTGTCGTTCAGGTTGGGGTATCCGGCTGTAAAATATACCGATAATATATTTTTCTTTTTTGCTGTAAAAAGTCGGTTAATCCTGTTATTCATAGTGTTTTTTTTTAATTCAAACAGTCTTTTAGTCGTAATTCCTTTGGTATGGCATGGCGGTGGCCATTTCGGCAACCGGAGGGAGGAGCAATCTTTTCCACACATCAATACCCAAAATAATTTAGATACGTCTCCATGTCTTTATCTCCCCTGCCAGACAAGTTGACGACTGTTACATCATTTTTTGCATATTCGACCTTTTCCAGTGCTGCCAAAGCATGTGCCGATTCCAGAGCCGGGATAATCCCCTCTTTTTGCGTAATAAGAAGTGCAGCTGTCAAAACCTCCTTATCGGTAGCATAAAGGTATTTTGCCCTGCCCGTTTTAAACAGGTGGGCATGCATTGGCCCTATCCCCGGGTAATCGAGCCCTGCCGAAATAGAATACGGTTCGGTAATCTGCCCATCGGCATTTTGCATCAACATGGTTTTGCTGGCATGGAGCACTCCCGGCGAACCAACTGTTAACGTAGCAGCAGTTTCATTAGTGTCAATTCCTTTCCCGGCAGCTTCCACACCGATCAGTTCCACTTCCCGGTCGTCCAGGAAATGGTAAAACGCACCTGCGGCATTGCTTCCCCCGCCTACACAGGCCAAAACCCGGGTTGGCAGTTCATTGCCCGTTTGTTCATCCAGCTGCCATTTTATCTCTTCGCTGATAACTGCCTGGAAACGCGCAACCATGTCGGGGTATGGGTGCGGGCCTACCACCGAGCCAATAATATAATGCGTATCAACCGGGTTGTTGATCCAGTCGCGCATGGCTTCGTTGGTGGCATCTTTCAGTGTTTTATTCCCACTATGCACAGGGATAACCTCAGCCCCCAGCATCTTCATTTTTTTTACATTCGGAGCCTGCCGCCTCACATCAAGCGCCCCCATGTAAACCACACATTTTATTCCTCTCAGGGCACATACGGTTGCAGTGGCTACTCCATGCTGCCCAGCCCCGGTTTCAGCAATAATACGGGTCTTACCCAGCTTCTCGGCCAATAAAATCTGCCCGATTGTGTTGTTCAGTTTATGCGACCCCGTGTGGTTAAGGTCTTCGCGTTTCAGGTATATATCTGTGCCATAATGCGCTGACAAACGCTTCGCAAAATAAAGTGGCGAGGGCCTGCCGACATAATTTTTCAGGAGGCTGGTGAATTCCTCCCGGAATTTCGAAGAATAAATGATTTCAAGGTATCTTTTACGTAATTCTTCGATATTCGAATACATCATCTCAGGGATCCATGCCCCTCCGAATTCTCCGTAATATCCTTTCTCATCTACCTGGTAGTCCACGGGTTTATTATTTTAATATTTTTATAAATGCTTCTAATTTCTCTATGTTTTTCAAGCCCGGCTCATCTTCAAAACCGCTGTTCAGGTCAACACCATATAGCATTGGGTGGCCAATCTGTTTTATTTCTCCGGTATCTTCGGGTTGTATCCCCCCACTGAGTAAAAAAGGGGTGGAATAATGATAATTTTCCAGTATCTGCCAGTCAAATTTTTTTCCGGTACCTCCCGGTTGTTCAGCTTTTGTGTCAAATAAAAACAGGTCAACGGCATTGAGGTATACTGATGTTGTTTTGAAGTCGAATGTTTCGTTTACCCGGAAAGCTTTGATAGCCTTTATCCCTGTTGATTTTAATTGCCTGCAATACTCAGGGCTTTCATCGCCATGCAACTGGATGGAATTAAGCCTGAACTTTTTAATAAAAGATATTACAACCTCACTTTTCTCATTTACAAATACCCCAACCTTTTCTTTTGACGTATTAAATAGCCGGAGGCCTTCTTTGGGCAACAGATTCCCAATATACCTTTTTGATGGAGGGTAAAAGATGAACCCCAGCATATCGACAGGCAGTGTTGAAACAGCTGCCATGTTATCGGGGGACTTCATCCCACATACTTTTATTTTAAGTTCTTTCTTCATATTCTTTTTACCTCAGCAATAAATTCACTACAGGCTTTTGCCGGGTTGCCGGTTTTCATAAATGTTTCGCCAATTAAAAACCCATCAAAGCCGTTCTCCCGAAGGCGGACTATGCTTTTTGCTTCGGATAATCCACTTTCCGAAATTTTCACGACACTTTCAGGAATCAGGGCACTTAATCTGACAGACGTTTCAATATCCACCTCGAATGTTTTCAGGTTACGGTTGTTAACACCTATCAGGTCAACTTTGCCTTCAACTTTTTCCAGCTCTTGCTCATTATGCACCTCAACCAACACTTCCAGCCCAATTTCTTTGGCGGTTTGGGCCAACTCCTTCAACTGGTTATTTTCGAGGCAGGCGGCAATGAGCAAAATCACATCTGCGCCATAGGCTTTTGCTTCATAAATTTGTATCGGGTCGACCATAAAATCTTTCCTGAGCAGGGGAGTGTCGGGATTGGCCTCACGGGCTTTCACCAGGTTAACCATGTTCCCACCAAAATATTCAAAATCGGTTAATACTGATAGCCCCGAAGCTCCGGCCGCAACATAACCTTTGGTAACCTCTTCCACAAAACCTGATTCATTAATTACTCCTTTTGACGGCGACTTTTGTTTGAATTCGGCAATAATCCCGGAAGCCTCCGGGGATAACAGGCTTTTAGCCAGCGAATTGCACTTACGGCTATACATAGGTGTTTGGCACAGTTCCCGGATTGATGTTATTTTTTTCAGGTTTGTGACCTCAACTTTTTTTGTCTCTATTATTTTATCAAGTATTGCCATTCTACAATAATTAAGCAATTAATTTTTGAAATGCCTGAAATGCTTTGCCACTCTTTAATGAATCATTTGCAATTTCAACGCACTCCAACAGCCCTTTTTCAGGCAGGATAGACTGTAAGCCGAGGGCTGCGTTAGCAATCACAACGTTGTTTTGAGGAGTTGCCCCTTTTTTGTTTAAAATACCTGTAAACACTTTGGCTGCTTCTTCAACATTATCCCCGCCAAACAGTTCTTCAGGTTTTACCCTGTCAAAACCAAAATCGGATGGGTGAAGAACCCCTTCCGAATTGTTTGAAACATATCGTATCCCGTTGGTGAGTGAGACTTCATCGTACCCATCCAGGCTGTTGATGATACAATAACTTATGCCGGATGATTTGTATACCTCTTTGTAAAGGTCAAATACTTCACGGTTATAAACCCCCAAAAGCTGATGTTTTGGGAAGGACGGGTTTACCATTGGCCCCAGGATATTGAAGAATGTCTTTACCTTCAGGGCCCGCCTCACAGGGGCAATATGTTTCATTGCCGGATGGAAAAGCGGGGCGTGCAGGAAACAAATCCCGGCAGAATCCAGTTCGCGTTTCAATTTCACTGTGTCGTTGCTGAATTGGTAGCCCAGGTATTCCAAGACATTGGAAGACCCGCAATTGGAAGAGACGGCATAATTTCCGTGTTTTGCCACCTTAAACCCTGCTCCGGCAATAACAAATGCCGCAAGTGTAGAAATATTAAAAGTATTTTTCCCATCGCCGCCCGTACCTACTACGTCAATGGCATTGTATTCCGACAGGTCGGTGAAAAGGCATAAATCAAGCATGGCATCACGGAAACCGGCCAACTCTTCAGAGGTGATCGGGCGCATTAAATAAACGGTTAGCAACGAGGCAAATTCCGCCTCGGAATGACATCCCTGCCCCACCTCGAGCAATACCTCTTTTGCTTCTTCGCGGCTTAGCTTATTGCCTGAAAATAAATGTGTAAGAATTTTTTTCATCTCTTTTCCTTTAATTATTTAGCCAGTTTTTTATCATCTGTTCTCCGTAAGGGGTCAATACCGATTCAGGGTGGAATTGTACTCCCTGGACATCGAACTCTTTGTGCATAATCGACATAATCTCCCCTACATTGTCGAGGCTGGTGATTTCGAAACAATCCGGCAGCCCTTTTCTTTCAACAATCCACGAATGATACCTTCCGGCGTCAAAAGTATCAGGGATTCCATTAAATAAATAAGTATTCCTGCTGGTTACGGCCACGGGGGTGGCAATACCATGCAGTACTTTATTCATGTTCAGAAGCCGGCCGCCGAACACCTCGCCGATAGCCTGATGCCCCAGGCATACTCCGAGAATACTTTTTTTAGGGGCAAACTCTTTAATAATGTCCATCAGAAGGCCGGCTTCAGCCGGGATACCCGGCCCCGGAGAAAGGACAATTTTGTCAAAGTTTTCCAGCTCCTCCATTTTAATTTCATCATTCCTGGAAACTACTACCGGCAATTTTGCAATTTTTTTTATGGCATGAACCAGGTTGTAGGTAAATGAATCATAATTATCGATAACTATTATTTTCATCGCAATATTTTCTTACTCATTACTAAAAATTCACTACTATTTAATCTCTTTTGCCATTTCAATGGCTTTTTTCAGTGCTGCCAGTTTATTATTTACTTCCTGTAATTCGTTTTCTTCTTTTGATTCGGCAACGATCCCTGCCCCTGCCTGGTAAAACAACTTGTTGTCCTTACTTAAGAATGAACGGATCATAATGGCATGATTTAGCGTACGATTGAACCCCATATAACCAATACAGCCGCCGTAATACCCACGGTTTTGGTTTTCGTAGGTGTCGATCAGTTGCATTGCCCTGTGCTTTGGTGCACCGGAGAGTGTCCCTGCCGGGAAAGACTCTCCCAGCACTTTTACAAGGTTGGCATCTTCGGGCAACTGCCCGGAGACCTGCGATACCAGATGGATAACATGTGAAAAGAATTGCACTTCGCGGTAGGTTTCAACAGTTACATGGTCGGCATTACGGCTGAGGTCGTTTCGGGCAAGGTCGACCAGCATTACGTGCTCTGCATTTTCTTTCGGGTCTTTGCTCAATTGCTTTGCCAATTCTTTGTCTTGTTCATCGTTGCCTGTGCGTTTAAATGTGCCGGCAATCGGATGTATGTATGCTTTGCCTCCTTTAATCCTTATCTGGGCCTCGGGGCTGGAACCAAAGATACGGTAATCGCCATAATCGAAATAAAAAAGGTAAGGCGAAGGGTTTATCGACCTGAGCGCACGGTAAACATTAAAATCATCGCCTTCAAACTCATGTGAATACTGGCGGGAAAGGACTACCTGGAAAACATCGCCCCTGAAGCAATGCTCTTTGCCTTTGGCTACCATGTATTTGTAATCGTCATCGGTAATATTCGAAACCTCATCCCCTTTCGTGGCAAAGCCCGATGTTGAAAAATTCAGGTTGACCAACAGGTGGTGGATATAGTCGATCTGAGACTTCTCATTGCCCAGCAGGTTCTCGATTATATGGATAATGTTTTTATGGTGGTCGATGGCAACTATGTACTTATAAAAGCAATATTTTACTTCAGGAATCTGGTAGCCTTCTTTTTTGGTTGCCCCGAGGCTGATCTTCTCAAAGTATTGGATTGCATCGTAGTTGATGTAACCAAATAAACCGTTTGCAGGCAATTCGATCTCCGAATCATCCACATCGAATATCCTGAAGAACCGGTCAAGTTCCGAATGTAAAGGCCTTTCTTTGGTGATTGCCACTTCCTGTGCCTGATTACCAGGCAGCTCGTAAACAACCCTCCCTTCATTTACCGTAAAACAGGCAATCGGGTTAAAACAAATGAATGAATAGGCATTCTCTTGCCCGTGGTAATCTGAGCTCTCCAATAAAAGGGATTTTGGGTAAAGGTTGCGTAGCCTTAGGTAGATGCTTACAGGTGTAACCGTATCTGCTAATATCTTCCTGACTACCGGTTTGAAATGTAAAATTTCCATATTGTGATTGTATTATGTTTTTGATTCCTTCCCGGATACGCTTTGCTATCCGGGTTAATTCTTTTTTTATTTATTCATTATTAGAAGCTGCCTGAGTTTATCCTTATAAAAAAAGGCTTACCGTGTTACGATAAGCCTTTTCTTGTTATAAATATATAACGTAGTGCCTCTTCACGGTTTTTGTGAGAAGATTATGCGCCACCACCAATTATTATTTAACTCAAATCGTTTCATACTTATTAAAATAAAAAAACCTGCTTTTATGAGAAGCAGGCCTATGTTATCTTTTTTAAAAAACCACAATATGGCTGTTACTTCTCACTGTTTTAAGTCAGAAGACCCCACCACGGAAGCCATATTGTATTTTTTTGTTTCACCATTATCTTAAAAATCTTCCCAAAAGAAGATATTTTTTTTTTCAAAAACAACCGAAAAGGAATAAAAGTTTGAAAAAAGTTGCCATGAAGAGTATTGAAGTTATTTTTTTGTTTCCCCAAAATAAGAAAAAGTAAGCATAGCCGTAGCTACGTGAGCCTTTTTATTGTGAAGGGGAAACAGAAAAGAACGATACCTGGTGCGTCACTTTATGCGTGACACGGCACTACTGTGCCAAAGTAAACCTAAAGCTCAGCCCAAAGCTGGTATTTGATGTTGGGAATGCTGTCGATATAAATGGTTTATTTACTATCCTGTCGTAAAATACCCTTAACTGAAAACGGTCGCTCAACATATAATCGGCTGTAGTTTTAATAGTCACAGCACTCTGCCCGGCAGTGATCTGGTCGTTTCCTTCAACCAGTTTCCGCAGAATTGTTTTATTTTTACGCAACGAAACATCGGCCGTAATATTTAAATCGTTTGAATAAGATTTTTGTGAATTTTTAGTTTTGATGATCAGGTCCATTTGTGTAAAACGGTAGCCTAACCCAAAAGTATATTCGTTACTTACCACTTCGGTTAACTGGTTGTTGGCAAATGACAGGGTCATATTCCTCGACCTTCTGATTTCCGCCCTGGTGGTGAGGTCATTAGCCCACATAACATCCACATTGATCAAAGGGCTGAAGGATTCATTGATATTTACCGAATTAAAATCAAAAGCCGGCACAAAATTATCCTGGATATCCCGGATATAGCTAAGCCCGTCTCCTTCATTTAAATAATTTAGATTGGTAAGGAACGACCCTACGCTGTAACTTGAACGGTAGGCATGTGTTACATTAAGCGATTTCATTATTTTATTCAAGGCCGGTATTCGCGAAACCATACCATCGTATGAAATACGCCAGTTGGGCCTTATACTTTTAATTGATGGGAATAAACTAAGAGATACTTTATTGGGGTCCTGGTTCTGATATGCAGCTAAAAAAGCCGGCACCAATACTTCTACAGAAGTGGGGCCATAGCCAGACGGGTATTCAGGGTAATTAGTATGAGGGGCATTCGGGTTGTATTGTTGTTCAGGGGAAGAAACCCTCCGTCCGGCAAGCCTTCGGGCAATGGTTAAACGGTTTTTTTTAAGCCTTTCAAAAGCTTCCGAGCTTTGTACCTCACCCTTGCCTATGGCAAAAAAGGCAGTCCCCCAGGTAAAGGTCGACATGGTAAAGTTACCCTGGACTGTCCGGCTGTTGGCATCAAAATTCCCTGTTGAATGGTTGTAATTGTAATATTCGCTGGTATTTTTGGAAACCGACCTGTTTGCGGTCAAACTAATCCGTAAATCGGGTAACGGTTCAATGGTTGCCCTTAGGTCGAATCTTTCATTTTTATTTAATAAAAAGGGCATATTGAGCAACGAGTCGGTAGTAATCCATCCGTTCCGGGCTGCCCTCCGTGCAAAATTAGAGTCCTGCCACCCTAAAAGGAACGGTATTCCGGGGGCATAATTTTTACTGATGGCATCGCCAAATACAGTTGTCCCGGATGTGTAGTTCCCTCCTCCGAACCATCTTGGCGTAGGAAGGTAGCCCGGTAAAACAGTTCCTTCGTTGAGCCCGTAATTAATCGATATATTCTGTACTCCCAGCAGCATCCTGGTAGTCAGGTACAGTATTTTCTTTAATGTGTTTGCACTTTCTCTTTTCCCGGTAATCGTCACCTGTGCATTGGCCTCATCACTATCGGGGATGAACTGGATATGATTTTTATCCAGCACAGTTGATTTCCCTTTTATCGGTTTCCCCTGTGCATTTTTGAATGTTACTTTTACCTTTTCGGTACTAAGTTTATGGGTGATCCTTTTAGGCTTCCCGGCAAAAAGTTTTATATTTTTCCCGTTGTAGGCCACCTCTTTTTCTTGTCCCTGTGGTTTTGGGCTTTGGCTTTGCGCCCTTGCCTGGGCGGGGCTGCGCCGCCTTCCGTACGACCTACCTGTCCGCTTAAATTTTGAGTTTACCTCTTTAAAGAAAGGCACTTTGTTGTAAATAGTCGACATATTGACTGTTCCGGTCATTGTCCAGTTACGTGTATTTTCAACGAAATTACCCAAATTGATTGTATCGGCAGTTATCGGCCCGGCAGTCCAGTTATAGGTTGCCCTATAACGTGTCGATGCCGACAGGAAATTCAAAAGCTTAATCCTGTTTAGCGGAAGCTGGTATGAAATATTGATGTTGTGGTTGTAAATTGTCGGACGCCCTAAATCCAGCAGGTTCGACATAATTGAGTCTTTTTTCCAGCCATAATCGTCATCAACCTTATTGATCCTTCCCTCCGGCTCATCAATCCTGGACGTGCTGTTCGATGAAAAATCAAACTTTAAGGACCTTGTCAGGTTGTACCGTAAATCAAAATATTTATTCCACAGGAACTCCTTATCGAATGTACGGGGAATAATCAAGTCGGGATTGGTAATGTTCCTTGTCAGTATTTCATTGTAGTGGCGGTACAGGTCGGTACGGTACGAAATCTGGGCAGGCAGTGGTGAGAAATTAAAATCACCGATTAATTTAAACGGCCCTTTCTGCAGGAATTTTATTTTTTTGAAAGGTGTAATGGTTGTTGGCCTGCTGGAATAATTATAGGATAACATGCCCCGGTATGTTTTATCGAGGTTGTATTCCGTATTAACATTCCTTCTGAAGATTTCATTATAAGAATAGGTTGCGGCAAAATTCGAGAGGTCATAGATACGCATTTTTGTAGAGTTGGGGTTCGGGTCAACCTTAACATTGGTGAACTTTATACTTTTCCGTACAACCAGGTCCTGCGATATTGATTTTATTGAGTCCCGTTCCTGTGCTGTTTCAGCCATTCTTAATGATTTTTTAAGCTCAATGTCGGGGTCCAGGGGATTATATTTGGGGGTACTGGTATTTCTTGAATAACCATAATACATTGGAATCCTCAACCTTGCCTTTTCAGGGAAGAACCTGCCCATGTCAAGAGATAATGCAACATCGAGCTGTGTAAGGTCTTCTAACGAACGGTTATTCATATTACTTTCAATACTTCCGAACCCGGTTGACCGTTTCCTCCCGGCAACAGTGATGGACCCTAAGTCGGCGAGGCGGGCACTTAACCGTGCGTTTGCAGCCCAGCCCCCCTCTTCATCAAAGTCAGACAAACGCAATTCATTGAGCCATACCTCAATTGACCTTGGCCCGGGATCAAAACCATCTTTCTTATTGTAACGTATACCCATCATCATTACTGCAACATTCCCAAGGTTAGGGCTTCCTTTTATTTTTACAATATTCTTCCCGGTGTAAGAATTTTTATCTATCATCTCATAAACATCCTGAATTGTTAAACCGGAGCCGGCTTTCCTTAAATCGGCATTCCTGGCCAGCTTTGCATCGGTAAACAAATTAAGGGGAATATTAATACGGTTCTCTTCGGGCCATACAATATACCTGTCTGATTCGATATCCCCGTTATACCTGCCATAGGGAGTCAATGCCAGCGGTACTTCGTATTCATAATAGTTATAGTTGAAGTCTGACCCCAGGCGTATAAAAAGAGAAAGGTCGCCATCTTTAATCGGATGCCCTGCAATTTCTTCGGCGTGTACTTCCATTTTAAGTTTTTTATAACGCCTGAAGTCCATATAGATATTTTTGTAAGCGGCTTTTGCATCACCCTGCCCCAGGTCAATTACTTTTAACATAAGCGATTGCTCATTTAGCTTCCTCAATTGCGGGTTTGCGGGGTCAATTACCCGGTTGATACCCGGAGGGAGTATATAATTTACAGGTTCACGGTTACCGTTCTCTTCAATATTGACAGCCGAAACATCGAATGTTGAATTGGGCGAAAGGCCGGTTTCACCAGTCAGTGGACGTGAATATTTCCTCCAGTCGGCACGCACCAGGTCGAGGCTGGCAAAACGAAGTATCACCGGACTTTTAAAACCCTTCAGGAACATCCGCATGAAACGAATTGATTTGAAGTCGCTGATAGAGCCAAATGCCTCATCAGGATTGGTAACAGGTATTTTAAACTGGTACCAGGTTACCGACTCCTCGTTCCCATTCTTCAACCGGATAGGGCTTGTCCTTTGGATGTCTGTTATGTGATTTTTCCCTATGACAAAATCTTCCGGGTGGATACTGATCTTATACTGGTAATACCTTTCGTATTCGTTTAATGTATTGTCGTCATTGATATCTTCAATATCAGGAGTGCTATATGAGGGTTGTATATCGCTTGTTGATTCCGGCGAGTTACCGTCCACGCCATTGAATTTCTTGTACCGTTCGAGTATACTTAGTTGTTCCTGGTCATAGTCTGCCCCCCTGAAATAGTGGTAATCGTCACTCGAAGGGTCATTTAATGCCTCAGTATAAGCTTGCTGGTCAACAACCCCTGATAAATCATTTAAGTAGTCGTCAAAAAAGCTTTTTTCATCATCATCATTCAACCCGTCTAACCCGACATCCTGGTATAGCCTGGCCTTTGGGTCATTGGCAAATGAATTTACTAACGACTGCTGGGTAGAAACCCGCCCCCATATTGTGGTATCAACATCATTAACGACTGCCGATGTAGGCAAACCATTTTCAAATGATTTACGCGAGTCCTTCAGAATATCTTCAGAGATATCACCAAGGTTGAAATAAAGGTCACCCCCTATTTGATGCAATGAATCGTAAATAAAAGGGTCTAACATCCAGAACTCAATAAATTCAATGTTTGCCGTTTCAAAATCGGGAGTTTCTATTTTGCGCATGATCCCGCCCCAGCGCGATTCAGGGTCGCGCAATGAGCCATCGGGGTTGGTGCCTGCCGAGTAGGGCGATGGTTTTGTGTCGAAATTGTATGGACCCCGTTCATTGGGGTAATAAGCCAGGTCGAACACCCCAATATTGGTAGGTTGCCCGGCTACAGTCTCTTTTGCCGGGTAAATCTCAGCTTCGAAAACCTCACGGACATAATGGTTTGATAGCTGGTTAACATCGGTTTTTATATGGTTGGGGGTATATGAATTCCCCCTTAAAAAGAGCGGGTCGATAAAGTACCAGGCCAGTTTTGCCCTGTTATAATTATATTCCAATGAATTATTTAAGTTAGCTTCTTTGAACTGCCTCTGCAATTGCGGTGTGCTGGCCATTACCCATGACTGCCTTGTTTTTAAGCTGATGGCTGTTTTTGTTGCTTCAAAATCATCGATATAAACGGTGCCATCCTTATTAATTATTTTTGAGTGGCCCGGGATTAGCTGTGCAAATTCAGCCTCAAAATTGATCGATGACGGGGTTTTTGTATTGATAAAAGGCAATCGGTCAATCATTTTAGTCAGGAACTGGCTTTGTGTATTATACCGTGTTTCCAGTCCCAGCATGGTATTTGAAATCGGGTCCTGCCCATAATCAACTTTTTGGGTAAGCGGCCTTTCCTGCATGTGCAAAACGGTTGCGCCCAGGTTAAAATTATCGGAAAAAGCATAGTTGGCATGGGCTCCCATGAGGGTTTTGCGTTGCATGGTAAAAAGGTCTTCGCTTTCCGTTGATATTTGCAGTTGTGCATCCTGGTATCCCGGATTGATAATCCGGACACGCCCCAAAGCATAGTCAACCGTATAATCAATATTCTCCTGTAGTACAATCCCTCCGGCAGACACTTTTACCGACCCCCGTGCAACATTGATAGCCCCCAGTGATATATCGGAACTTGAGGCTCCTTTGTAACTCCCCTTTAGCCTGAATTTATTATGCTCGGCATCCTGCAATGCAAAAGTCTTAGTCGAATCGTATAGCGACTGGAATGTATATTTCTCAATCAATGCCGGGTCCTTGATCGAATCGGCAAGGTGCTTCCCGAAAGGCTCCAGCACCGGGAAAATAATCCGCCCGTTTTGCGAGTTTACCGTTATCCCTTCTATATAATCATAAAGCCCGTCTCTATACGGGTCCATTTGGGTATTCAGGTTATCCAGGTTCATCACCTGCAAAAGGATATGCCCGTTAAGCCTTCCTTGTGGTATATAGTTGATGTATGTCCCCGTGGAGTCGTTCAGGTACAATACGTTTAAAACAAAATCTTCTTTCGAAAGCTGGTATGCGTTCAGGCTATAAATGTTTTTCATCATCAATCCCCAGGTTGGTAAGGAGGGGGTAAGGTTGGTTCCCTTCAGCAATTTCATAATTAATGTTTGTGGTGCATCAACACCATCAGTCGAAAATTCACCTACCTGGTAAGTTACCCCGTTAGCCGTATAATTAAAAGCCACTGCCAGAACCTCGTCGGCATTCAGTGCCGAATTCAATGAAATGTATCCAAGCTGTTTATTGACGGTGTACTCGGAAGGAGAAAGCTTTCGGGCCTGTTCCACTTTTTCAAAATCACGGCCTCCTACAAACCGTGTCCCGAAAGCAGCCATGGCCGAAGTAATATTTTCTGCCTCGCGAATAGTGCTGTAAGTAGTTGCCATCTCTTTATATAAGCCGTTGGCATCGTTAAAGGGGTAAACATTTTTGGGGTAAGGTAATCCGGGATTCTCCTGAAAAGCACTGATATTATTATAAATATCCGGGTCGTGTTCCCCCAGGTCCTGAAAAGCTAATAAATTCCTGGCATCATCGAAGTTACTGGATTTATTTGTCACCCAGACTTCAATTTTATTAATAGTGATGTTTGTCCTTATAACGGGTAAATCTTGTAATGCTTTATTGTATTGATTCTTAAAATACTGAGCCAGGAAGAAGTGCCTGTTGGCATCGTAATCGGCTACATTGATTTCAAAATTAGACACTTGTGCACCTCCCTGTGTTTCAACCACTTGTGTTTCTCCTTTGTTTTGAGAGAATAATGTGGTCAGGGTTAATTTACCAAACTGCATTTCGGCTTTAATACCAAAAAGGTTTGAAGCCCCGGTAATTAAGGAGCCATTCAAGGGCAATGAAACGTTGCCTGCTTCTATACGCTTGATTATTTCATCCTCGTCTCCTGTATATTCCAGGTTCATTTTATTTTCGTAATCGAAGGTGGCCTCGGTATTATAATTCACCCGCATTTTCATTTTCTCGCCAATTTGCCCCGTTACGTTCATTTGAATTTTTTCATCAAAATCGAATGTCGGTACTTTACGCAACTTTTCGGGTATTGCAGGGTTCTCGGTTGTATTTACCTGGTAACCAAAAATTACCTCTACATACCCCTGTGGGTTAATGTTTACCGTATTCCCGCCAAATATCCTGTTAAAAGCCTCGCCGCCAACTGTTAATTTTGGGATTAGTGACCCCTGGTGTTCCATATCCTGGAGATTGGATCGTTGCCGCCAGTAATCCTGGATAGATTTATTAAAATCATAATCGATATAATCTTTAAGCGACATGGTTTTAGGTAAACGGTAATTGAGGTTGCCTATTTTTTGATAAAATATATATTCCCCGGTAACAGGGTCATATTCAATGTCATACTTAATATTTGAAGGTTTATGAAGGAATAAATATGAACTGTCTTTTCTTTCTTTGGGGATCGAGAAAGCAGGCTCATCTTTGAAAGGGAACGGTAATTGGCCGGGTTCTTCAATTTCAGTAGTATCTTGTGGCGGCGGTGCAGGGTATCCTGACATATAATCTAAAGCCACAGAAGGATAAGCCCAGGCAAGGAGAAATATAATAATAAAGTTAAGAAAAAGTATTTTTTTTTCAATACGTCTCAATCTCATCAATATTTATAACCTTTTTAACGCTTGCTTTATAACATTCTCGACAGCCATCTCAGGAAACTCTTGCAGGATTTTATCAACAGCTTTTTCTGCATCTTTTTTTGTGAACCCAAGCATAACTAATGCTGATAACGACTCATTTCGTATTGTATTGTTTGCCGTTGGCAAAATTTGCCCTGTTTCCCTTATTTTTCCAAGCTTATCTTTAAGGTCAATAATAATCCGTTGAGATGTTTTTGCCCCAATTCCTTTAATACTTTTTAAAACATTAACATTATCTGTTGTTATCGCCGTAACTATCTCTTCCGGGCTTAACGATGATAACATCATTATTGCCGTATTGGCACCAACCCCGTTAACCGATATCAGGCTCCTGAATAGTTCACGCTCCATTTCATCGGAGAACCCGAATAAGAGGTGTGCGTCCTCCCGTACAATCTGGTGTATCAGTATTTTTGCTTTTTCCTGTTTGCCCAGATTTGTATAGGTATTCAATGATATCTTGATAGAATAACCAATCCCCCCGGCTTCTATCACAATATATGCCGGATTTATCTCAACAATTCCCCCTTTTATAAATTCATACATTGTGGACTGGTTTATAATGTTTCATCCTCTTCCGCTTCAATGTCAACGCTTTCATCGACCTGCGAAGGATTAATTTCATATTTTTTCAATGGGTCTTTTGATATCTCTTTGTAAACCTGCCTGTTCCTGAAGATGTCGATAGCTAGATAAAGGGCCTGCCTGAATGAAACCGGGGAAGCTTTGTCTTCGCCTGCCAGGCTGTATGCCGTACCGTGGGCAGGCGATGTCCTGATTATGGGTAACCCTGCCGTAAAATTCACGCCATGTTCGAAAGATGCCAGTTTAAAAGGAATCAACCCCTGGTCGTGGTACATGGCAAGGACAGCATCAAACCTCGTATAGTCGCTTGACCCGAAAAACCCGTCAGCCGGGTAGGGCCCCAATACAACAATGCCTTCATCTTTTGCCGCATTAATTGCCGGTATAATTATCGTTTGCTCCTCTTTCCCTAAAAGCCCATTGTCGCCGGCATGGGGATTAAGCCCCAATACAGCAATCCGCGGGCTTGTTAAGCTAAAATCCTGCTTGAGCGATTGGGCGATTATCCGTAGTTTCGACAGGATTAGCTCTTTTGAAATGTTTTTGGAAACCTCGGAGAGCGGTATATGCCCTGTGGCGACACCTACTTTTATTTGTTCGCTCACCATGAGCATCACATAATCGTTTACCTTGAATTTCTGGGTGAGGTATTCGGTATGCCCCGGGAAGGAAAATTTCTCGCTTTGAATATTGTCCTTATTTATCGGCGCGGTTACCAACACATCTATTTCACCATTCATAAGGTCGTTAACCGCACGGTCTAAAGCATTGAAAGACGACTCTCCGGCAATAGGGGTCGACTTGCCTAACTCAACACGTACATCATCGCTTATGCAATTGATTATGTTGGCCTTTTTGCCAATGGATTCGTTTGCATTACGAATATGGTTAAAACTCAGGTTATTGATATTTAATGCTTTCCTGTGGTAAGCCGCTACTTTGGGCGAACCGTATACAATAGGCGTACACATATCAAGGATACGGTTATCAAGAAGTGTTTTCATAATAACTTCGTAACTGATCCCGTTTATATCGCCATGTGAAATCCCAACTTTTATTTTATCTGTGTTTCTCATTTTTCTCAGGAATATTGATTTAAAGACTCCTCCAATCCAAAGGGTGCAAAGTTACGTTTTTATTTATACTGGAGGAAATCAGTATTACGAAAATTAGCACCTCATTTTTACAGGCTTTAAGCAGCCTCCGATTCAAAATAAATTACTTAATAAGCGGAATAGTAACCGTGTGCCACTTCCTGTCCCCCCTTTCAACCGGTATCCATCGTTTTCAAACAGGAATGCTGTCCCGGCAATATCCAGGTGTACCCAGGGGTAATCGGTAAAATGTTCGAGGAATTTACCTGCAATTGCTGCCTGCCCCTCACGTGTGCCCAGGTTGTTTAAGTCGGCAACAGGCGATTTTAAAGGTTCGGCAAAGTCGTCCCACAAGGGTAACTCAATAATTCTTTCGTGTACGTCATTACCTGATTGTTTCAGCTTTTCTATATTGGCGGGGCTGTTACCCATACCAATTATTGCAGCTTTCCCGGCAATCATGGCTGCGGCTCCGGTCAATGTGGCCAGGTCAATTACCAATTCCGGGCCGAATTTACCGGCATAGCTCAACGCATCGGCAAGGATGAGCCTGCCTTCGGCATCGGTATTTTTTATTTCCACCGTGGTTTTGTCGAACATGGTAATAATATCGCCCGGGGCGTATGCATTCCCATCGGGGCGGTTATCGGTTGCCGGGATAAGCCCAACTACATAAACCGGGGTATTTGATTTCGCCAGTGCATAAATTGCGGCAATAACAGATGCAGCCCCGCCCATATCCGATTTCATATAATCCATTGAATTCGGGGTGGGTTTCAGGCTTAACCCCCCGGTATCGAAAACAATTCCTTTGCCCACTAAAACTACAGGTTTCTCATTGCGGGCATTTTCCGGTTTCCACTCCAGTATGGAAAAGGTAGGCGGGTCGATGCTGCCTTTGTTGACTGCCAATAGTCCACCCATTTTTAGCGATTTGATCTTTTGATGGTGGAAAACTTCAACACTGAACCCTGCCTTTTCGCCCAGCCTGCTGATCTCTTCCGCCAATTTTACAGCTGTTAGTGCCGAAAGCGGCTCGTTAACCAGGTCGCGCGCAATAAACACCGCATCTGTTACCGCTTTTAGGCTCTCGATCTCTTTTTTTGAAACATGGCTGTCAACTATAAAAATTCTTTTGAGGGAGTACTCGTCTTTTTCTTTTTTGTATTTCGAGAAACTGTAGCCCGCCAATAATAACCCTTCGATAAAAGCAATTGTGAAACCTGCATTTGCCAGCCCTACAACCTGTATCTCTTCAACATTATCCTCTTTAAGCAGTGTTAATAATGTTGCCCCTGCTTTCCGTATTGATTCCATCTGAGAAGGGAGTGGTTTTCCCTTTTCAATTTTAACAAACTGCAGTAAATGCGGGTAACGGAATATCGTTACATTGGTTTTCTCTTTATCAATCTTCTTATCCAGGTACTTTTTTTCCTGTTCATCCAGGTTAATTGAAGCAAGCTGCCCTGTTTCTTCAAAGATTGATGCCGTAGAAATCCCTTTTTTTACTTTTGTGATTTTTGATATAATGGTATTCATATTTGCTAATTTTAATTCATTACTTTCCGGGCTTTCAGCCCTGCCATACATTGACTTTGTTTCTCACAGGGTTACGTGTACACTACACCCTGCGCTATTACATTCTATCCCTTTGGGATTTTCTTTTGATTTAACCTGAATAATTCACAAATTGTCCTATTGCAAAGCCAAACTACTGTGATTAAAGGCAATGCTCACTTCCCGATTCTCGAAATAGCTCAGGCTATTCCTGTGAGTCGAAAACCTGCGCTTACCTGTACTCTTTGTATTTTGACTTTTCATAACGGAAATTTGTGAATTATTCAGGTTAATAAAAAGGCACACTCTCCACAACTTTTTCATCTGATCCAATATTACTCCACCGGAAACCTGGGTTGACCCCTAATCCACCCTGCCACTGAATAGTAAGGGCTTCACTTTAAGTGAAGCCCTTACTAAAGGTATGAAAGTAACCTGCTGAATAAGGGATAAGTTAATTCCCCATTTTCACCTGGCTGTTTATCTTATCGTTTTTCTTTTGATCTTTGAATTTCAGCGAATAAATCATGGCTTCAACCTCGCGTAGGAGGTTGCGTTTATTTTTACTTGGGGCATAAACATACCCATCTGCCACAACGACCCTCTGGCTGGAGGCGTCAAGTTCGGCAAGCAGAATGTAGGGGCCACCCATAAAATCATTTTCAACTTTCCAGAGCCCGCGCATTTCGGCAGCATAATTACCATTGTGTTCAAAAATATTAAAAACCTGGGGGACACGCGTTTCGGTAGTCATAAAACCCCCTTCGAGAGGGCCGGGTACATATTTTCTTAAGAGGGAATCGCGTTTTGCCACCAGGAAATCAGAGGTAAATATACTGTCGGAGGTATAGTCGAACCAATAAACAAATATCCCCTGGGAGATTTCCGGGGTTTCGTAACGGAACCAGAAAAAATCATCTTTCTCCTTAGCGATTATAAAGCCCGGCTTGACATACATGGAAATGCCGTGTTTCTGCAATGTATTTAAAACGGCTTTTTCAGGAATCTTTTTATATGAGTCCATTAAACGTTTTTTTTCCGCATGCAAAAAATAAGCAAGGATTTTATCTGAGTTTTCTGTAAACAAATCGTTAAATTCCTCGCTGTTTTTAGCTGATATCTTGACTGTAGCCTGCGGCCGTGCCCATACATCGTTTTGAAAGGCAATACCTGTCTCTTCGGCAGTGGGTGAGATTTTTGTTATGACAATATTGCCGGTACTTTTAAAAATATCTGTGAATGCTTCGTGAGGGACATCAATGAGGTTGAATAAAGGCTCTTCCTGAGGCAATGCCAATTGCGGCTGGCCAAGTGTTTCCCTGATCAGATTGCCTGGTGAAGACTCCCACGATTCCTTTGAAATTACAACAATCATCTCGCCGGGTTTCCCGGTAGCGCCCTTTTTCATAACCTGACCCGAAGGGTTGGTACATGAAACAATGAATAAGGCAGAGCAAATTAAAATAACGGCTTTAAAAAGGAACTTTTTCATAACTGTTTAATTTTAAGGAATTAATGAATGATATATTTTTCGACAAAAATCTTACCAAATTGAAACAGGCATAAAAAATCCCACCTTTACCTGCCTTGTAAAAAAAGATAAACGCGGGATACTATTTAAGTCCCTATAAACTAACTTTCAATTTTGCCCGATTTTTTTTGCGGACTATCAGCCTGTTCTTCTTCTTCTTCCTTAGTGGCATTTTTGAATTCTTTAATCCCTTTACCCAATCCTTTCATCAACTCAGGTATTTTACGCCCGCCAAAGAATATAAGTACAATGATTAAAATGATTACTATTTCCTGAGGTCCAATAAATCCTGCTATTACAAATAAATTCATGTTTCTTCGTTTAAATTGGTCTATACAAAAATAGGAATTTTTTAACTAAATTTAATTAAACAGTTTAATAATATCATTAGCATTAGCATAAAGTACCAGTGCCAATAGTATAACCATCCCGGTTATCTGGGCATATTCAAGGAACTTTTCATTAGGTTTCCTGCCCGACACCATTTCGTAAAGGGTAAACATGACGTGCCCCCCATCGAGTGCCGGTATTGGCAACAGGTTCATTATCGCCAAAATAATTGAAATAAAAGCGGTCATGTTCCAAAATGCCTGCCAGTTCCAAACTCCCGGGAAAATATTGCCGATGGTAATAAACCCACCCAACGACTCGTATGCCTTGGTTTCGGGTTTAAAAAAGAGTTTAAATTGCTTCAGGTAGTCTTTGGTGGTTTGCACCCCTCTGTTCATACCTGCCGGGAATGATTCCAGGAATCCGTATTGTTTTGTTTTGGTTTTAAAGATTGCACTTTTGTTAAATGCAGGATAAAATCCGATTTTCCCATTTTCGTCAACGCCTACCGTGATAGATTGATTCTTTCCATTGCGAAGGTATTCAACCCGGATGTTATTATTTTTATGAGCCTCAAGGTATTTTGTGAACTCGTCATAAAAATTAAATTTCAGGTTATCGACAGAGACAAATATATCCCCTTCCTGAAACCCGGCTTTTTGCGCGGGTGAGTCTTTAACTAATTTCCCAACCTGAATGTCAAAAGGCCTCCTGAGGTCAAAAACATTCTTGTTTTTTAACAGCAGGGCCAAATCCTTATTAGAGATTTTAACGTCAACTTTTTTCCCGGCCCTTTCAACCTGGACTGTTTTGGCATTGTCCAGTACAATCGTTGGGATTATCTTAAAAAAGTTGTCAATATACTTCCCGTCAACCGATAAAATTTTATCCCCGGTTTGAAACCCTATTTTTTCACCTGTGTCGCCAACAACAATCCCATATTTGACATTTTCGGTGGGCAGGTATTCTTCGCCCCATGCATACAGCACGCCAATGTATATCAGTATTGCAAAAACAAAGTTCATGAACACTCCTCCAGTCATGATTAACAACCTTTGCCAGGCCGGTTTAGCCCTGAATTCATAAGGTTGAGGAGGCAGTTTCATCTGCTCCTTGTCCATCGACTCGTCAATCATCCCCGATATTTTCACGTATCCGCCAAGCGGCAGCCATCCAATACCATATTCAGTCTCACCTTTTTTTACTTTGAATAAAGAAAACCATGGATTAAAGAACAAATAGAACTTTTCTACCCTGGTTTTAAAAAGGCGGGCAAACAAAAAATGCCCGAATTCGTGTAAAATTACTAATATTGATAAACTCAGCAGCAACTGAGCTGTTTTAATTATTATTACTCCCATTAACTATTATCCTTTCTATTTCCATTTTTCAATCAACAATCTTGTAATCTTCCTTGTTTCGTTATCGGTCAAAACAAAATCTTCGAGCGAAGCATGTTGGATTATTTCGGCTTTCTGCATTACTTCCTCAATTATTTCGGGAAGTTGGACAAAGCTCACCTGCCCTTCGAGGAAAGCACTAACTACTATTTCGTTAGCAGCATTTAAAATACACGGCATATTACCACCCTGCTCCAACGCTTCGTAAGAAAGTGCAAGGTTACGAAAAATTTTTGTATTTGGGCGTTCAAAATTTAACGTTGGGAAATCTAAAAAATTGAACCTGGGAAAGTTAGTTGCAAACCGCTCAGGAAAACTGAGTGCATACTGAATGGGCAGTTTCATATCAGGCAGCCCCATTTGAGCTTTCATCGCCCCATCGGTAAATTGCACGATAGAATGGATAATTGACTGAGGGTGTACTATCACCTCGATATCCCTGGCAGGCAATCCAAATAACCAATGGGCTTCAATCACTTCAAACCCTTTGTTTATAAGCGATGCCGAGTCAATCGTTATTTTATCCCCCATTTCCCAGTTTGGGTGGTCAAGGGCATCTTCAGGGGTAATATGCTGCATTTCCCCCAGGGTTTTACCTCTGAACGGGCCTCCTGAGCAGGTAAGGTAAATTTTCTCTATCTGATTCATGTATTCACCTGCCATGCACTGAAAGATAGCAGAATGTTCCGAATCGACAGGCAATATATTTACTCCTTTTTCTTTGGCAAGTTTTGTTATTATTTCGCCGGCAACCACCAGGGTTTCTTTATTTGCCAGGGCAATATCTTTACCGGCTTTAATGGCATGATAGGTAGGCAAAAGCCCTGAAAAACCCACCAGGGCAGTTAAAACCACATCAATAGATTCCATTTGCACCACCTGGTTTAGTGCTTCTGCCCCTGCAAAAATTTTTACCGGCTCGTTTGCCAATGCTGCTTTTACCTCCGCATATTTTTCTTCGTTGGCAATTACAACCACATTCGGGTGGTATTTTTTTGCCTGCTCAATTAACAACCCGGTGTTGTTAAATGCCGAAATAACCTCTACCTCAAACTTATCAGGGTGGTTTTCAATAACTTCAAGAGACTGTGTGCCGATTGAACCGGTTGACCCTAGAATGGCAATACTTTTTTTCATTTATTTTTAGAAATCTATATAACGTTCAGGGTCAAGGGCAATGCCGTTGTACCAAAGTTCGAAATGTAAATGTGGCCCTGTCGACAGCTCTCCCGAATTCCCGATTATAGCAATTGCCCCACCCGCTTTTACTTTATCCCCTACCTTTTTCAGAAGCTCTGCGTTGTGTTTGTATACCGACACCAGGTTGTTAGTGTGCTGGATATAAATAACATAACCTGTGTCAAGAGTCCTTCCGGCAAAAATAACTGTCCCGTCCAGAACCGATGAAATACGCGAATTGGCTTTACTTACCAGGTCAATACCAAGATGATTGGTGGGTGCATCATATTTATTGGTGATAAGCCCTTTTACAGGAGTGAAAAAATGAATATTATATAAGTTGCCACTTGTTTTATTTTCTGAATTTATTGATAAGTTTAATTGTTCTTCTATAATCTTATCATGGAATATCGAATCGTGGTTGTACTCCTTAAAATTTATCGATTTATTTTTCAATGAGGTATCATAGGGCATATTCCCTTTAGGGATCCCCCCTTCAATGATCGTCTTAATTTTACTAAAAAATTCGTCCCTGGAGTGAATCTCTTTTTCCAGCGAATCGACCAGCAGGGCATTATTGATCAACATCTGCCTGTACTCTTTTTTTGGATACCCCGGGATATACTCTTTCAGCGGAGTAGCGGCAATGAGTATTATAACCAATGCCACCAAAAATGAAGATACCAGGCTGGTTACTGTGAATACCTTCAGGCGTGTCAGCTTCATGCTCCATACCGACTGAAAGGTGGTATCGTTATATATAATAAGCCTGTAGCGGCCACGCAATTTCTCTACTATTTTCTTTTTCGCCTTTTTGCTCGCCATCCTTATTTTTATGAGACAGCAAATTTATAAAGAATTGATGAACTTTCTCAGAAGCTGTCTAAAATATTATCCTTTCCATACCCCCGAAGGTTGAATGAGGGATTATAAAGGCAAAAAAAACAGGCATCCTTTTTTTTGTATGGCCAAACTATCCGGTCAAATGTTATAAAAGGTTAAAATTGATTTTGAATAAAAAGGAACATATATATTTGCACCTTAAAGTTAAGGTTACATTAAAATGAAGAAATTTTATTTAGTTTTAATACTGTTGGCAGGAATTTTCAGCACATCTGTAGCTGATGAGGGGATGTGGTTGCCATCGCTTATTCAAAAGTTGAATATTGGCGAGATGCACAAAATGGGTTGTGAGCTGAGTGCAGACCAGATATACGATATCAACCATTCCAGTTTAAAAGATGCAGTAGTTGCGTTAGACCATGGGTCATGTACTGCGGAGCTTATTTCGAATGATGGCTTGTTGCTTACTAACCACCATTGTGGATTTGGCGAGATACAGGCTCATTCGACAGTAGAACACGATTATTTAAAAGATGGTTTCTGGGCTCAGTCGCGCGATGAAGAACTGTCAAACCCCGGCAAAACGGTATCGTTTTTAATAAGTGCTGAAGATGTCACAGATAAAGTACTGGAAGGCGTAAGCGACACCATGTCGTATAATGAAAGGAATCAGGCAATTAGGGCTAACTCAAGGGAAATTGCCAACAAAGCCGAAGAGGATACGCATTATGATGCGAACGTACAAAGCATGTTCAGTTCAAATAAATTTTATTTGTTTATTTCGGAAACATTCAGGGATGTCAGGCTGGTAGGCTGCCCGCCTAAGTCGTTGGGTAAATTTGGCGGCGATACCGACAACTGGATGTGGCCAAGGCACACCGCCGACTTTTGCCTGTTCAGGGTTTATGCAGGGCCCGATGGGAAACCTGCCGATTATTCAAAA
>UOEP01000095.1_pt1 | contig 33133 bp, 28 predicted proteins | sample 1989931 | NCBI WGS metagenome assembly UOEP01 (sample SAMEA4712198, study PRJEB27164) | hydrothermal vent metagenome | biome: marine basaltic hydrothermal vent biome; feature: marine hydrothermal vent; material: mineral | place: Pacific Ocean | collected 2011-06-14/2011-07-23 | depth 1691 m
AAACGCTCCTCCCTGAAAATAGAGTCTTCGGTAAAGCAATACCTCTTCAGGTCGTTACATAACCAGTGCCTGAATTATATTCAACACCAAAAAATTAAACTTCAATATGCTCAAAGGATGATTGAAGAATTAAAACGCGAGCCTGACCCCGCAGAATATTTCCTTGAGCCCGGACTGGCACAAAAAATTGAAGAAAGTATCAATTCATTACCAAAAAAACGGAGGGAAATTTTCAGGATGAGCCGTGAAGAAGGGATGAAATACAAAGAAATTGCCCGGAAATTGAATATTTCTGTAAAAACCGTTGAAGCCCAAATGGGGCTTGCCCTTAAAAACCTAAGAGAAAAACTCAAAGATTTTAAATAGTGTTTGCCCATAAAACGGGTCAGTGAAAAAACAGGGTGGATTAGGTATAAATCTTAGCAAGTCTAAAAAGGGGAAAGATATGCCTGCCACACCTCTTTGTGTAACCCTGAAAGCTTTTATTTTTGTATTAACTCAAAAAGAAATCCCAAAGGGATGGAATGTAATAGCCCAGGGTGCAGTGTAACGTAGCCCTGTGGTATTGAGTTGATATTTATGCAAAAGCCCTGTAAAGGCGGTACGGACTGACGGCAGGCAAATATTGCTAACCCTGAATAACATCAATTTTAACCCACGTAAAACGGAGGTTGAGAAAAACCCCGCACCCGGTAGGGAAACAGGCCTAACTACTTACGACTTACTGCTAATAAATAATGCTATTTTATTCTCACGCAGATTCCGCATACTTGCAGCTTGTAGCTCTTACGACTTACGACTTTTTACGCAGACACCGCAGATTGTTGTTAAAAATTTAACCCCTGCTACCCATTAGTTTAGTCACTCTATTTAGCCTCAGCAAGAAAACGCCAATAATTTCGTTACCCTTGTTTTGAAAACAGTCGATTACACCAGTAAACTCCTTATTTTCAAAACTGCGGAAGCCTTGAAGGCGAACATTCTGAACCAAACACTTACTTTATGGACAAGCTCTAAATGTAGTACTTCCTGATTTTAGATTTGTTTTCCTGCCTTGTTTCATCTAAAATACCAAATAAGGAATAAGGGTATTTTCATTTTGTAATGTCTTTTATTCAGAGATGGGAAAAAACAAAAACATAGAAAACAGTAACTGGGAGCTCCAGGCAAAATTTTTAAGTGGGGAAGCCACTAAGAAGGAGCGAATCATTTTTGAATCCTGGTTGAATAAGTCGGAAGAGAACCGCCGGGAATTTTATCGAAACAAACGGCTCCTGCATAATGCCGGTATTTTTTATAAGTCGAAACAATTCAACCGGGCTCCTGCGTGGGAAAAAATCAATTCGCAAATTGAAGGAACCCGGCCTTTAAAAATAAGAGGGCGGTTCTTAAATCCAGTTATGAAATATGCTGCAATTTTCATATTGGCTGCGTTAATTGGCTCAGTAAGTTATTATTTGGCTGTACACAACAATTTATCCGGGCAAACCCAATTTGTATCTTCCGAGGAACAGGCTACTTATGAAGTATCCCTCCCTGACGGGACGATTGTAACACTAAACAGCAACTCTAAGCTAACCTTCCCAAAACAATTTTCAGAGAAAAAACGGGAAGTAGAAATTATTGGAGAAGCATTTTTTGAGGTAAAACCAAACCCGGGAAAGCCATTTATCATTAAAGCCGGGAAAGCACATATCAGGGTATTGGGCACCTCATTCAACGTTTCGGCATACCCCGGGCTGGAAACGGTAGAAGTAATCGTGCAAACAGGAAAAGTTGAAATATCAACCATTCCCAATAAGAAAGAGGGGATGCTGGTTTTAGACCCGGGAGAAAAAGGGACATTGTTCAACAAAAGCAACCTTTTGCAAAAATCATTAAATAAGAATCCGAATTTCTATTCATGGAAAACACATAACCTGACTTTTAACAAATCAAAACTTTCTGACGTAATACCGTGTTTAGAAAACACGTACCACGTTAAAATAAGCCTGGCAGAAAATGATTTAAACAACCTGTCGCTTACTGCTCATTTTTCCGGCCAGTCGATTGAGTACATATTGGAAGTAATACGGCTTACTTTCAACCTTGACCTTTCCTCTGAGAATGAGCAATACATATTAAAACGCCGAAACTGATAACTAAAATTATAAATGCCATGAAAACAATAAAGACATCTGTTTGGCTATCAATTGCCCTCACTGCCATATTGTTAATCTCAAACCCGTTAAAACAATATGCACAAGACCAAAAAAATGCACAGGTACTTGACCAAAATATCACTCTTTATGCTGAAGATGAACCTCTTTCAGATGTTATAGAAAAGATATGCGACTACCTCAATATCAATTATTCCTATAATTCAGCGCTGGTTGAAGGGAAAAAAATCACCTTAAACGTATCTAACAAACCGATCAAACACATCTTTGACCAGTTGATGAAAGATTTCTACCTGATATTCGAGATTGAGGATAATATACTTGTAGTCAGAGATTATGTCCCGCTCAAGGAAAGCATTGATTATGAGAGAGACACAAGGAATTTTGCGAACCTTAACAAAGGATTCCATTTTATAAACCCGAAGAAAAAATCGATTTCCTTAAAATTTAAATCAGCAAGTAACCTTATTATCATCCCCGTTACAATAAACAATTCGGACACGCTCAACTTTATTTTAGATACAGGGGTACGTTACCCGATTATTACAGAACTCCCTTTTGTGAACAAACTTAACCTGAACTACCTGAAACCCGTTAAAATTAAAGGCCTGGGTGAAGGTGTAGAGCTCACGGCATATAAATCGGGCAATAATAAAATACAAATAAAGGGGATGGTTGCCAACAACCAGGAAGTGCAAATGATTATTGATGAAAACTTCCAGATTTCACATATCCTTGGGATCCCGGTACACGGATTAATCGGATTAAACCTCTTTAAAGACTATATCGTTAAAATCGACTATATAAACGAAAGGATACACCTCTACAAGCCGGAGTATTATAAATACCGCGACCGGAAAAAAGATATTGTCATGCCTATTCATTTTGAGGCAAACAAACCATACGTCCGCACCAGTATTGTTATGCATGACCTTACCGAAGTACCTGTAAAATTATTGATCGATACCGGGGCAAGCGATGCCATCTGGTTATCAACCAAATCCGACAACAGGATAAAACTGCCCGAAAGGCATGTAGAAACATTCCTTGGTACGGGTTTAAACGGTGATATATACGGCAAAAAGGGACGTATCGGCGGTATTTGGGTTGGCCCGCTTATTTTGCCTGAGCCAATCGTAGCCTTCCCCGAATCGGAATTAATCGACAGGATAATAACATCGAACGACCGCAATGGTACCCTGGGGGCAGAAATCCTGCGCCGGTTTACAGTAACAATCGACTACCGTAACAAAAGGCTTACTTTACACCCGACCAGCAAAATTAAAGACCCTTTTAATTACAACATGAGCGGCATGGAGGTGATCAACCCAATACCGGGGCTGCCTATTTTTACCGTAACAAACATCCGTAAAGACTCTCCCGCCTTTTTTGCCGGGATCAAAGAGGACGACCAAATCCTTTCAGTCAACCACTTGAGGCGCATGTCATTGTCGCTCAACGATATACATCTTCTTTTCCAAAGTAAAGAAGACAAAAAAATAAAAATAAGAGTATTAAGGGATGGTGAAGAGATTCAAACATCATTCGTTTTAAAGAAACTATTTTAACACCTTCTTTTTGAATAAACTTATAGGAATATTATTTTTCATGTTGCTGTTTGCCCCAATCCTTCAAGGGCAACAGCAGCATGGATCAATTCTTGAAAAGGTTATTTCAATTGACCGGAAAAATCAGCCTGTTGCCATTATCCTGAATGAACTCAGCCAGAAAGCAGGTATTTTCTTTTCTTATGACGCATCGGTAATTGTATCGGACCGGCTGGTAAGCATAAATGTGAAAGACACCAAAATTGAAGATATACTAAACCTGCTTTTCGATAAAAATTTATTCCGTTTCATTGAAAAGGAAGGCCATATCATAATCCTCCTAAAAGAAAATGGCAGCTTGCCCGATACAACAACCCAGGGCTATAAACAGGAGCCATTCACTAACCTTACGGGCAGGGTTGTCAATCAAAAAAACCATAAACCCATACGGTATGCCAACATTTCTATTGTAGGTAAACCGATAGGGACCATCAGCAATACAGACGGGGATTTTATACTAAAAGTACGCCCCGAAAATAAAAATGAGTTGATAGCTTTCTCATGCCTGGGCTATTTGGTGAAAGAAATACCCGTGAAAGAAATAAAACCAAACGATATTATCTTACTCAAGCCGGCCTCTATTTTTATAAATGAGGTTTTGGTAAATCCAACCTCCCCGGAAATGGTGCTCGACAAGGCCATAGAAAATATTAACAATAATTATTTCACGCAGTTTATGATGAACGAGGCTTTTTACAGGGAGACGGTAAAACAAGACAATAACTATATAAATGTGTCGGAAGCAGTTTTACACATCCTTAAATCGCCATACAACAACCTTTCGCGCGAAGACAAAGTGCGTGTTTTGAAAGGCAGGAAAATCCCGGAAGTAAATCCGCTGCGATGGATAGACTTTAAACTCCAGGGAGGGCCTAAAACAATCACCCAGCTCGATTTGATAAAGACATCTGACACTTTCCTGGACCCACGGTTCAGGCATCTTTACTCTTACGAAATAAACAGGGTAATATGGTACCAGGGGCATCCGGTTTATGTAATCAGGTTTAAACCCATAAGAAATGTCCCATTCCTTTGTTACGAAGGCGAAATTTATATTGACCGTGAAACATTTGCTATTTGGCACATCAACTTCGGGTTAAATAAACAAGGGTTGAAACTTGCCTCAAAATTATTGATAAAAAAGAAGCCAAGAGGGTTCAAAATCAGAACAATAAAGGCAGACTATGTGGTTGATTACAGGCAGTTTGGCCCAAAGTTCTACTTTAGTGCAGCGCGTGCTTCATTAATTTTTAAAATAAAAGACCGTTCAGAAAAAGTAAATTCATTATTCCAAAGTACTTCCGAATTGCTCATTACCGACCTGGAGCAAAGCCAGATAAGGCGCTTCCCCAGAAACCAGGCATTTTTAATTACCGATATCCTTACTGAAACGATTGATGAATACGATGATAAATTCTGGGGGAATTATAATATCATCAAACCCGGTGAAAACCTGGTGAAAGCGTTAAAAAACTTCAGGCTTAAAAAATAAAAATGTATTTTTACTCCATAAATACTATTAATTATGGAAGCATTTAGTACAAGGCAGAATAAAGTCTCCCGGCTGATTCAAAAAGAACTGGCAGATTATTTTCAAAAAGAAAGCAGGAATCTTTTTCATGGTAAACTGATAAGCGTTACAACGGTCAGAGTAACCAAAGACCTTGGCATTGCCCGCGCATACCTTAGTATTTTCCCAGCCGACGGGGCCGAAGAGGTTTTAGATGAAATAAGGCTGCTAACAAAACAAATAAGAGGCAGCCTGGGCCGGAAAATAGGGAAGCAGGTGAGGATTATCCCCGCCCTGGAATTTTATATTGACGACAGCCTTGATTATATCGATAATATTGACAAATTGCTAACTAAATAATTTAAGATTACTTTACTTAACTGGGTAAATTTGAATTTCCCGTTTTTCATAGCAAAAAGATACCTTGTTTCTAAAAAGAAGCAAAATATTATTAACATAATATCAGGGGTTGCAGTATCAGGGGTCGCCATTGGGACAATTGCACTGGTTGTGGTGCTTTCGGTTTTTAACGGGATCGACAGCCTGGTTAAGTCCCTCTTCAGCTCATTCGACCCGGATATGAAAATCACTCCCGTTGAAGGAAAAACATTCGACCCGAAAAGCTTTAATCTCGAAGGAATAAAACAACTTGAAGGCGTAGCATTCTGGGCCGAAATACTGGAAAAAAATGTAATGCTGCAATACGCTAACCGCCAGGGGATTGCAACTATAAAAGGGGTTTCGGGCAATTACCGGTATGTAACCGGCCTGGACAGCCTTATAGTCAATGGCAATTTTACCTTTGAAAACAACGGGTTCAACTATGCAATTGTGGGGCTTGGCGTAGCCAACAGCCTTGGTATCAGCCTTTCTTTTGCCGAACCGATCCATATCTATTCTGTAAAAAAAGGGAAACAAATTTCGCTAAACATTGCAAAAGCATTTAACCGGAAAAATATATTCCCCTCAGGTATCTTCTCGGTGCAGGAACAAATTGATTCAAAATATGTACTTACACCCCTCGGTTTCGCCAGGCAGCTGTTTGACGAGCCTGTCAATATCAGCTCTATAGAGATTAAACTGAAGCCGGGTGCCGGTGTTGACGGTATCCAGCAACAAATTCAAAGAATAGCCGGTGAAAAGTTCCACGTGAAAAATAAATACCAGCAGCACGAACTGATTTACCGTATAATGAATTCCGAAAAATGGGCTATTTTCCTTATCCTGTCATTTATTCTTGTTATCGCCTCTTTCAATATCCTGGGAAGCTTGTCCATGTTAATTATCGACAAAAAAGATGATATCGCTATTTTAAAAAGTATGGGCGCGTCTCACAACACCATAAAACGCATTTTCCTGTTCGAAGGGTGGCTTATTTCACTCTTTGGTGCTGTTTCAGGAGTTATTTTAGGCGTTTTAACATGTTGGGCACAAATACAGTTCGGGATTATTAAATTCCCCGGGAACGGCTCTTTTGCGGTCTCTGCTTATCCGGTTGAAATTCATCCCTCAAATTTAATTTTGATTTTTATTACCGTATTACTAATTGGCTTTTTAGCAGCCTGGTACCCGGTACGGTATATTTCCGGGAAATACATCACAATACAGCAATAAGTAACCGGGCGGGTAAAATTTGTTCGATAATGTATATTATTTATTTAAAAAACTGTTTAAATTTTGTGCCATTTCTGGCGAATAACTGCTTTATCAAAAAAAAAAATGAGTTAACTTGCGTTTTATTCTAAATAAATTTCAATGAAAGCACTGGTAAAAAGCTATCCTGAAAGAGGAATCTGGCTGCAGGAAGTCGACATGCCAAAACCCGGGCCGAACGATGCTTTAATCAAGATACAAAAGTCGGCGGTTTGCGGAACCGACCTGCATATTTACAAATGGGACGAATGGGCACAACAAACCATAAAAACACCTGTCACCATCGGGCATGAATACATGGGTATTGTTGTGGAAACAGGAGAGGAGGTCGACCGTGTGCATGTTGGCGAGCGGGTTACGGTGGAAGGCCATATAGCCTGCGGATTTTGCCGGAACTGCCGGCGGGGGAGGCAGCATATCTGCGACCATACGGTTGGGATAGGGGTGAACCGTGACGGCGGCTTTGCCGAATACATCTCGGTACCGGCAAAAAATGTATTACATATCGACCAGGCCATACCCGATGAAATAATGGCCATTATGGACCCCCTGGGGAATGCAACGCATACGGCCCTGTCTTTCCCTATTTTAGGAGAAGATGTGCTGATTACGGGAGCAGGAGGGCCGATAGGGGCAATGGCCACTGCAATTTGTAAATTCTCAGGCGCCAGGTATATCGTTGGTACAGACCTAAGCAAATACCGGTGTGCCCTTGCCCGTAAAATGGGGGCAACCAAAATTATTGACCCCACAAAAGAGAGTATTGAAGAAGCCATGCATGAATTAGGAATGGTAGGTGGCTTCGATATAGGGCTTGAATGCTCAGGGTCGCCTATTGCTTTTAACGACATGGTTAACAATATGTATAACGGAGGTAAAATAAGCTTACTCGGACTACTCCCTAAAAGTACACAGATCAGCTGGAACAAACTCATTTTCAAAGGATTAACACTGAAAGGCATATATGGGCGTGAAATGTATGATACCTGGTACCACATGGAAATGATGCTCTTATCGGGACTGGATATTTCCCCGGTAATTACCCACCGTTTCCATTACACCGACTTTCAAAAAGCTTTTGATATTATGGAAAAAGGCGACTGTGGAAAAGTAATCCTTGAGTGGGGGTGAATGTTCCACGTGGAAAGGCCTGTTAGCACAAATACTTTTTATTATTACCTTTAATTAAACTTTTTATCAGTTGAAAAACGGAATTGTCATAAAATCTACAGGAAGCTGGTATACAGTTAAAGGGGAAAATAATGAGGTGATTAACTGTAAGATCAAAGGTAATTTCCGGATCAAAGGTATAAAAAGTACCAATCCGGTTGCTGTTGGCGACCATATAAAATACAAGCTGGTTGAAACCACAAACAATTCAAACACCAGGCAAACAGGCCTTATAACCGCAATTTTAGACCGGAAAAACTACATTGTCAGGCGTTCGCAAAACCTTTCTAAACTATCGCATATTATTGCAGCAAATATTGACCAGGCTTTTCTGGTTGTTACCATTAATTATCCGGTAACAACCACCACGTTTATCGATCGTTTTTTAGCTTCATCTGTGGCATACAGAATTCCTGTCATCCTTTTGTTTAATAAAACGGATAGGTATAACAACAAAGAGCTCCGTGACCTGGAAAAATTAAAAGCCATGTATGAACACATTGGTTATCAGTGCATTAAAACCTCTGCTGTTACTAAAGAAGGATTAACAGAACTTAAATATGCGATGAAAGGGAAAACCAATGTTTTTAACGGGCATAGCGGAGTCGGGAAATCAACAATCATAAATTGTATTCAACCCGGGCTGCATTTAAAAACCAAAGAGATTTCAGATTACCACAAAACCGGGAAACATACTACTGTGCATACCGAAATGTACGAACTTGATTTTGGCGGCTATATCATTGACACCCCGGGAATTAAAGGATACGGAATGCTTAATATGGAAGCCTGGGAAATTTCCCACTATTTCCCGGAAATTTTCAAATTTTCATCACTTTGCCAATATAATAATTGTTCACACACACACGAACCAGGGTGTGCGGTAAAAGAAGCGGTTACCAGAGGAGAAATTGAAAAATCACGCATTATTAGTTATCTTGGCCTATTGGAAGGAGATAAAAAACACCGCCCCCCTCAATAGTTACTCATATAATAAACAGTAACGGGGCAACCCGCCCATCTCCACATTCATAATAATAAGGAACTATTATACAGTGGATTAACCTATTCGTTTTCGAAATAATAAAAAACCAGCTTCGCCTTACTTTGCCCTATTACCTGCGACAATTCATCTATTGAAAGTTCCTTTACCCTATTTAATGATTTATATTTAAGAAAAAGTTTTTGTATTGTCTCCGTACCAATACCTTTAATATTTTCCAATTCGGATGTAATAAATGTTTTAGACCTTTTCTGGCGGTGGAAACTTATACCGAAACGGTGTGCTTCGTTGCGAAGTTGTTGAATTATTTTCAACGTTTCCGAATTTTTATCTAAATAAAGTGGCAATGAATCTCCGGGGAAATATATCTCTTCCAGCCTTTTTGCAATGCCTATTACTGTTATCCCCCCTCTTAGATTAAGCCTTTCCAATGCTTTTATTGCCGAAGAAAGCTGCCCTTTACCACCATCAACAATAATAAGTTGAGGCAAAGGCAACTCCTCTTCAATCAGCCTTTTGTACCGCCTGAACACTACTTCTTCCATAGAAGCAAAATCATTGGCTCCTTCAACGGTTTTTATATTAAAATGGCGATACTCCCTTTTCAGGGGCTTTGTATTTTTAAATACAACACAGGAAGCAACGGGGTTGGCCCCCTGAAGGTTACTGTTGTCGAAACACTCTATCCTTTTCGGCAATTCTGTTAATCGCAAATCTTTTTTAATAGTTTTTAATATCCTGTCAGTATTGTTTTTTGGCTTTATTAAAAGCTTTTGTTTTTGCTTTTCCAGCCTGTAATACTTAGCATTGCGTTGTGAAAGGCCAAGCAATTTTTTCTTTTCGCCTATTTTAGGGATATGGAAATTTATGCCCTTCATCTCCACCCCCGGATTAAATGGCACAATAATTTCATTAGCATTGCTGTATATTTTCTGCCTTATTTCGACAATAGCCATAGGCAGGAGGTCTTTCTTATCTTCACCAAGGCTCTTTTTTATTTCTATCGTATAAGTTTGTATAATAGCCCCTTCTATAACTTTCAGGTAATTCACAAAAGCATATTTTTCATCTTCTTCAATGGAAAAAACATCCACATTGGTAACCTTTGCACTCACAACGGTCGATTTATTCTGAAACCGTTCCAGCGACTGCAGCTTTACCTTAATCTTTTGAGCATCTTCATATTGGCATTTATCAGAGAAATCTTTCATTAATTTCTTCAAATAAAAAATAACGCCCGAGATGTCCCCTTTTAAAATATTCTTTATTTCATCAATGCTTTTATTATACGAATCTTCATCTTGCAATCCTTCGCATGGCCCCAAACAGTTGCCAATATGGTACTCAAGGCAAACTTTATACTTTTTTGAGTCAATATTTTTAGCCGACAGGTTATAATTACAGTTCCTAAGCTTATATGTTTTCTTAAATAATCCTAACAATGTATTTACCGCAAGTACAGAGGTATAGGGGCCAAAATACAGCGAGCCGTCACGGACAACATTCCGTGTTTTAAAAACACGCGGGAATGGTTCTTTTTTAATGCAAATCCAAGGGAACGTTTTATCATCTTTCAGGCGGACATTATAGCGGGGCTGGTGCTTTTTTATTAGATTATTTTCCAACAACAACGCATCTTCTTCGGTATCAACAACCATATATTTAATGTCGGCAATATTCCGGACAAGCAATGCTGTTTTGCGGTGGCTGTGGATACGGTTAAAATAAGAAGAGACACGTTTTTTCAGGTTTTTTGCCTTCCCTATATAAATAACCCTCCTGTTATCGTCAAAATACTGATAAATACCCGGGCAATCGGGTATGCCGGCAATTAACGATTTTAAATGGTCAATATTTTTATTGGCTGCTGGATATTTCAATTAATAGGTAACTAATATATGTGCATTATACTGTTCTATTTCATCTTTCTTCCGGGTTTTAAGAAAACCCAGGTTGCAAATAAAACTCAGGTAAATTTGCTTCACTTTTAATTCTTTTACCAATTCTATTGCGGCCATTGCGGTACCACCCGTTGCCAAAAGGTCGTCATGTATCAACACTACATCATTTTCGTCCAATGCATCTTTGTGTATCTCTATTAAATCCGTACCATATTCCAGTTCATACTGTTTGGAAAAAGTTTCGGCAGGCAGCTTCCCGCTTTTTCTAACAGGCACAAAACCAGCATTTAACCTATACGCTACAGCACCCCCAATTATAAACCCCCTTGATTCGAGAGACACCACTTTTGTAATATTTTTATCTTTAAATTTATTAAAAATACTATCGACAACAAACCCAAAGGCATCAGGGTTTTTCAACATGGTAGTAATATCAATAAAATTAATCCCCTTCCTGGGGAAATCCGGGACTTCCCGGATAAAAGTTTTTAAATTCATTTTATAGTTCTTTTGTTCCACGTGGAACATTACCTTCCCATCATTACCAATAAAATATTTATGTCTGAAGGAGAAACTCCCGAAATCCTGTTGGCCTGAGCAATGGTCTTCGGCCTGACTGCTTTTAATTTCTGACGCGCCTCTGTAGATAATGTTTTTATATTATCATAATTAAATTTATCGTCAATTATAATATCTTCTAACCTTTGAACCTTATCGGCCATTAATTTTTCCCTGCTTATGTAACCCGAATATTTCATTAATATTTCTGCCGACTCAATAATTTCTGTTTTCCGCCCCCCGGGAACCTTGTTTAGAAAACGCTGTAGCGGGGTAATGCTCTCAATTAAATCAAATATTGAAATCTGAGGGCGTAAAATTACATCAATTAATTTGACTCCCTGCTTCAACGGCGTTGTCCCTTTTTCTGTAAGTAGCTGATTTATAAATGCCGGCTTAACACTAAAATTCGAAACAAAATCAATTAATCGGTTTTGGAAGCCTAATTTTTCCGTCAACAAATTCATCCGTTCCAGGGAAGCTAAACCCAATTTATACGATTTTTCGGTTAACCTTACATCTGCATTATCCTGACGGAGGAGTATCCTGTATTCGGCCCTGCTGGTAAACATCCGGTATGGTTCGTCCACTCCTTTTGTAACTAAATCGTCAATTAAAACACCTATATAAGCCTCGTCTCTTTTCAGTACAAACCCGTCACCGGCCCCCCGGGCATTAAGGTGTGCGTTTATGCCTGCTATTATCCCCTGTGCTCCGGCTTCTTCATACCCGGTGGTACCATTAATCTGCCCGGCAAAGAAAAGGCCTTTTATCCGTTTCGTCTCAAGGGTATGGTTTAATTGGGTGGGGTCGAAATAATCGTATTCAATTGCATAACCGGGTCGGAAAATTTTAACATTCTCGAAACCGTCTATTAAACGTAATGCTTTTAATTGAACATCCCATGGCAATGACGAGGAGTACCCGTTTAAATAATACTCGATTGTTGTTTCCCCCTCGGGTTCTAAAAACAACTGATGGCTTTGCTTTTCAGAAAAAGTAATCAATTTAGATTCTATACTCGGGCAATACCTTGGCCCGGCACCCCGGATAGTACCATTGTACAACGGCGAATCTTCAAAGCCTGTTTCAAGTGCTTTGTGTACATCAGGGTTGGTTGCCGTTATCCAACACGGCCTTTGTTTTAACTCGGCTTTTACTCCCGGAAGGAATGAAAATTTATAATGGCTGCCTTCCCCTTTTTGTTCGGTCAACCTGGAAAAATCTATAGTCCTCCCGTCAATTCGTACGGGCGTACCCGTTTTTAAGCGGCCGGTTTTAAATCCTAAGTTCTCAAGTTGCCCAGAAATAAAATAAGAAGAGGCCTCTCCAATCCGCCCCCCTTTCATTTGGTGGCGGCCAACATGGATTACCCCATTTAAAAAAGTGCCATTTGTAAGTATTACTGTTTTTGCACTAAACCCGATACCTGTTTTTGTGCGGACACCGGCAATTTTATTGCCATCGAATAATAAACCAATAACTGTATCCTGCCAGAGGTCAAGGTTTTGTATCCCTTCCAGTATATGCCTCCATAGTTCTGAAAAACGCATCCTGTCGACCTGTGCACGGGGGCTCCACATAGCCGGCCCTTTCGAACGGTTTAACAACCTGAACTGAATGGACGTTTTATCGGCAACTATCCCGGCATACCCTCCTAAAGCGTCAATTTCCCTGACAATCTGCCCTTTTGCAATACCGCCCATAGCCGGATTACACGACATTTGGGCATATTTACCCATATCCATTGTAATCAACAATGTTTTGGATCCAAGATTGGCCGAAGCTGCTGCTGCCTCGCATCCTGCATGCCCCCCTCCAACTACAATAACATCATATTCCGGCAACATAATTCAATCGACTTTTAACCTCCTAAGGTAATAATTTTCTTTTTCACGAATTTCTTCCTTCTGTTCCGTAGTCTTATCATCATACCCAATCAAATGTAAAATCCCATGTAAAATAACCCTTTCCAATTCTTCAATAAATTTTACATTAAAAGCCTTTGCATTTTCTTTTACCCTTTCAACACTAACAAATAAATCTCCGGATATTATGCCGTTCGACACGTAATTAAATGTAATAATATCGGTATAATAATCGTGATTCAGGAAGTCTTTATTAATTTTCAACAAATAATCATCGTTACAAAAAATAATGGAAATTTCACCTTCCATTTTCCCTTCTAAAGTTATTAAGTCAACAATTTTTTGCCGTAAGCCTTTTTTATTAATGTTTAGTGTTTGAGTATATTCGTTGTGAAATTTTATCTTTCCCACCAATTTTTATTTTTAATTCTATAATTCTCCCATTTTTCTTAAACTTTACCCCTTCAACCAATGACTTGATAATATAAAGCCCGCGCCCTTTTTCCTTTTTAATATTTTCTTTCGTAGTAGGGTCGTATGTATTGTTTGTATCGAACCCGTTCCCTTCGTCTGAAATAATAAACTTTATATGCTTTTTCTTTAAAACAGACCTGATAATAACCTCTTTATTTATATCATACCTGTTCCCGTGCTCAATAGAATTGATTACCGCTTCGGAAATACACAAATAGTATTTATTATAAAGTTCGCGCGGTACTTTAAATTCTTCGAATATTTCATTTATGAATTTTTCAACTTTAGGTAAGTACCTGGTATCCGAATATATGTTTATTTGCCTTTTATTCTGCAACGCTTTTATCTTTAACGTTATTCAAATATTGTTTAAATTTTTTATTGTAATAATAATTCAGTTTGTTTGCCTTATATTTTAACTTCTCTATTTCAATATTGCCTTTTTTATTATACTCGAAATACTTAACAGGGTTACTATAAAAATCTTCGGCAGCTGTTTCCGACTCCCTTTTGTCTTCAATATCTCTTTCCATCTCAGCCCTTTCTGCCTGTAGTAAACGCGTTAAAATCTGATTCTGGCGCATCAGTGTTTGAGCCGATATATTTTTATTTACAAGTTCCTCCCTGTTTTGTTCAAGCATTTTATCAATTTGTTTTAACAGGTTTGTTGCATCACTTCCAACGCTGCCGTTATTGATCAGCTCTCTTAACATCATTTGCATCATTTCGTGCTGCATTAACGATTGCCCGAGCATTTTACTCATTTGCCCCGAATCGCCTTTTTTCAGTTCTTCAATCATTTTTTTCAACTGTTGTTTGATGCCTTCGGAAGACTGTTTCAGCAAATCCATTTTTGAACCCTTGCCACCGGGATTCTCACATTCCTGGTCGCCCGGCATAGCATTAGCCATTTGATCCTGAATTTGTTTTAATATATCGCTCAGGAGCAATGCCAGATTATTGGCCGCAGTAATAACAAATTGCTGCCTCCCCCTTGCGCCTGGTATTAATCCCTCTTCTAATGACGCAATAGATTTACCAAGGTTTAATTCCATCGATAATAATTCGTTGTTCACAACAGGGCTTATTTGTGGTATCCGCTTGGCCAGTGCATACAACGAATCCTTGATAACCACACTCTGCATTTGCAAATTATCCTGTGCCCGGGTAAGTTCGTTCAAAACAGGGTCATTTTGCCGGATATTTGATAACCCTTTTAAAATATCTTCCTGCCCGAACGAGAGGATTAATAAATTGCTTAATATTTGTTTCAGGTTTTCTATATTTTCCCTGTTTTGCCTCATCGTATTCAACTCAAGCATTTGTTTCATATTAAATGCCAGGTTTTTAAGTTGTTCCGACGATCGTTGCAATCCCCTGGCCGATTTCTTCCTGTTCTTTTTTTTGATTTGTTCATTCGTATTGTCAAAACTTTTTATAATCTCATCAAACTCAATATCAAAATCGTCAAAATTAACAGGCTTTTCCAATTTATTATTCAGCTCAAGTGCATCATTCAATTGCTGTTGAAGAAGTTTAAAATCATCCTCATACTCAGTGTTTTTTTCAATTGCTTTATTAAAATCCTTATCTATACTTAACCTTTTGGCCAGCGATTCTTCATCATTGCTCAACTGATACGTTTTATCTATTATATTTTGCAATTTCTGTTCAACCTTCATTTTCCGCAATATTTCCAGGTTACGGTCCAATTGCTTTGAAAGGTCATCCATCGACATGTCTAAATCGTCAGAGAGCCTATTCAATTTATTATTATCAAATTCATTTGCCAACTCTGCAAATTCTTCAAGTAAATCTTTCAACTCATCGGTAAATATTTCATCTAACAACTTTTCTAATTGTTCCTGCTTCTGAATAATTTCATTACTTTGTTTATCGAACGAATTCATATAATCGTTCAATTCCATATTGTTTTTCTTCGCCTGGTTAACCAATTCCTCCAACATTTTTTTCTTATTGATAATATCATTAACCAACTGCGACTTTTCCCAGTTTGTAGTATTTGCATTAAGGTTTTTCAATTTAAGGTTTTTTAAATCCTTTTTAATTTCATTTGCCAAATCATGGCTCTGCATTATAAAATCTTCAATGCTTTTGAATTTTTCCTTATCATACAAATCAATCTCTTCTTTTGTTGGTATTTTATAAATAAAACTTTCTGATGTTGTTGTTTTATAATGGTTTATATAATCGTTATCAGTAACAGAAAAATAATAAATAATTTGTTTTGAAGATGAATTCAACTGGTTAAAATCGAATGTGAAATAAAACTCCTGGTCGGTTAAATTTTTAAATAGCTGCAATGGTATTATACTATCGTTACCATCAACATTATAATGAAAATCAAGTTTTGTAAATCCATAATCATCAGCAATAGCACCTTTAAAAAAGAATTTTGAATAATGTAGAGAATCCCTTACCCTTACTACTTGTATTTGCGGATAAGAATCATTTATTACATCAATTGTGTATGTAATAATATTTTTATTTTCAATAATCCTGTTTCCTAACAGAATATCATAATTAACATTATTATATATATTTTTTTCAATAATAAAGGAATCACCTACATTTTTTGCATTTACCCTGCCTTTTTTCCCAAAATCAATAAATAAAGAATCAGTATCAATACAACTAAAGCTCCACTTCAAAACAGTGCCAACCGGTATTTTTAAATCACCTATATTATTAATTACCTGAGCTGGTAAATTGGTATAACCTGGTGGTTTTATAGAAATATAAAAAGAGGTAATATTTGGATTAGGTAAAATTTTTAATGAATAACTTTTTGAATTATACTTTAAGTCTGTAAAAAAAAAATTAAAAGAATTGATACACGATTCAATTGTATATTCGAATAAGCCTTCCTGCTTTTCATTCATTAAGTAATTATTACCTTCAATATTTATATAAACAATGCGAGGAAAATCATTTCCTTTACAATTTACCCTGATTGTAATATTCTCACCCTTAGTTACTTCTAAACTATTATTAAGTATAACAAATTGATAAGGGGCAGGCTTTATAAAATTTTGTTCATAATTAAGTATCCTGTAATTTGATTCTGTCAATACAGGTGTTTTATATACAGCAACTGAAATTATTACAACAGCACTTATTAAAAAATATAATAAAAAATAGCGTAAATGCTTAAAGTTAACCGCATGCTTTATATCAAAAACTTTAATTTCATTTATTTTCTGGTCTATACTAGCCCACAAAATTTCTTTGGAATATTGCGAATCGCCACTATCTGCCAGCTCAATAATATTTAATAATTTATCTTTTATTTCAGGGAAATAGTCAACAATTATTGAATTTAATTTTTGATAACTTATCTGTTTGGTAATACGCATTAACTTTAAAAATGGTAAAAACATATAAGTAAACACAATAACAACCAAAAAAATTATCAGTGTATAAAATTCCACCAATCTCACATGAGGAGGCAAATAAGAATAATATTCTATTAGCGATACAACAAAATAAACAACTAAAGAAAGGACTAATGTGAGTAAAGTACCCCTCAGTAATTTGAATAAATAGTACCTTTTCCTGAATTTATTAAGCCTATTAACAAGTATTTTAAAATTATCTGTCATTATTTTATAAGTTGCTTAATTTAAACAAATTACATATTATAAAGTTTGTTAATAAAAGGGCACTAATTTGTTTAAAATTTAATAGCGCAAACTTATAAAAAAAGTTGTTATATTGATTATTACTATTATGCCACATCGTTATATAAAAATCAAATAAATATTCACATATTTTTAAAGAAATAATAAACTTTAAATAAACAATTTCATTTTGTTAATTGCTTAAAATCATTTTTTAAAGAGATAATGTTAATATTACTTTAAAGCTTTAATAGGTAAACAATTGATATGTTTACTTTTTGTTTATAACTTTGAGATAAATTTGACAAATGTTGTTATAAAAATTAATAATATTTTATCAACTGTTATTAACAGTATATAATATTAAACATTAAATTTTATTTATTTGTATAAATATTAATAATAACGCTTTTTGAAAAATAAATTTAAAATATTGCTTGTAGAAGATAACCCCTTTAATCAGAAGATTGTAAAATTTAACCTTAATAAGAATAATCATGAGGTAGTTACTGCTATGAGCGGTATGGAGGCTATAGAAATTTTCAGGAAAGAAAAGTTCGATTTTATATTAATGGATATTATGATGCCTGAAATGGATGGCCTCGAAACTTCTGTGAAAATAAGGAGTATTGAAAAGGAGTTGCAGATAAAAAAAGAAACACCTATAATTGCACTCACAGCAAATACCCTTGATAACGACAGGGAGAAGTGTATTAATCATGGAATGAATGAATACATGACTAAACCATTCAAGATGGATAAATTGATGGAAATCCTTGATTTTTTGGATATTTATTGAGGTCTAATTTTGCATTTAGTGACTTACAATGGGCAATAATGTTGATTTAAGAGGGGATTCTTTTTCTGAACGTGATAAAGATTTTGATCAACAATTAAGGCCGTTACGGTTTGATGACTTCAGCGGTCAAAAAAGTATTGTCCAAAACCTTAAAGTTTTTGTTAAAGCTGCTAAATTGAGGGGAGAGTCCCTTGATCATGTATTATTGCACGGCCCTCCCGGACTGGGGAAAACCACATTATCAAATATAATTGCCAATGAACTGGGTGTTGGTATAAAAATAACTTCAGGCCCGGTGCTGGATAAACCCGGAGACCTTGCCGGATTGCTTACCAACCTTGAAAAGGACGATGTTTTGTTTATTGATGAAATCCACAGGCTCTCACCAATTGTTGAAGAATACCTCTATTCGGCAATGGAAGATTACAGGATTGATATAATGATCGATAAGGGTCCAAGTGCCAGGTCGGTACAGCTCGAATTGGCTCCTTTTACTTTAATAGGGGCTACCACAAGGTCGGGTTTATTGACCTCGCCATTAAGGGCCCGGTTTGGAATAAATTCTCATTTGGAATATTACGATACGGTGATTTTAACTCAGATAGTTAAACGCTCGGCAGGTATTTTAAATGTTAAAATAGATGATAAAGCCGCTGTCGAAATTGCTTCCAGAAGCCGTGGTACGCCACGTATTGTGAATGCTTTGCTCCGCAGGGTAAGAGACTTTGCCCAGGTAAAAAGTAATGGTGAAATAGATATGCAAATAACCACATATTCGCTTGATGCTTTAAATATTGATACATACGGGCTTGATGAAATGGATAATAAGATTCTATCAACGATAATTGATAAATTTAAAGGAGGGCCGGTAGGTATTTCAACTATTTCGACAGCTGTTGGCGAAGAAGCCGGAACCCTGGAAGAAGTATATGAGCCGTTTTTAATTAAAGAAGGATTTATTAAGCGGACACCAAGGGGAAGGGAAGCTACAGAGTTGGCATATAAACATTTGGGAAGGATAAACTACGGAAGGAGTTCTACATTATTCTAACTTTATTTCAAATATTTTATTCCACATTTTTCCTGTAATAAAGAAGGTATTGGAAGCAGGGTTGTAGGCAATCCCATTCATTACATCAATTTTACTTTTATCGACATTTAATTTTGTTAGCAGTTCAGATAAGTCCGCCTTTGAAATAACTTTGCCGTTTTCAGCATCTATTTCAATTATATAATTTTTTGTCCACACATTGGCAAAAACAGAACCATTAATATATTCCAATTCATTTATATAATTAATTTTTGAAAGGTTATCGGCAACTTGCAAAGTCTTTATTATAGCATAGTTGGAGGGGCTGATCCATGTGAGTTTATTTGTCCCGTCACTCATAATAAGGTTTTCCCCATCGTTGGTAAGCCCCCAACCCTGGTTTGAGGCTATTGTAAAGCTGTCAATAACCGAAAAATCAGATAAATTATATACAAAACCTATTTTTGCATGATAGGTTAACTGGTAAATTTTATCTTTTAAAATAGTAATCCCTTCACCAAAATATTTTTTATCCAACTTTTTTGACCGTACTGTTTTCCCGTTGTGCAAATTAATTTTATAAATCCCCGACATACCGTTCTGCCCTGTACCTTCGTACAGGTAACCATTGTGTAGCAGCAAACCTTCAGTAAAAAATGTTGTTGAGTGGGGGTATTCCTTTATGAGGCGCATTTTTTTTTCGACAGGACGGATATCTGATAAAACAAAGAAATTTTTTATTCTGTAATTTGATACGCCATCGGTTTTTGTAGCAACAGCCTTTAACGTATTCGTCCCTAATTTTGTTATATTTTTTAATTTATAGGTGAAATCAAGGCTGCTGTTTGTTGTTAACAATTTATTTCCATAATAAAGTTTAATATTATCAATCTCACCATTTTTAACCCTTGTTTTTACCTCAATCTCAATAGTATTATTAAATGTGTAATTTTTTTTTGCAGGCATAATAGATATCCTGCTTACAGGTTTCCTCGACCGCTTTGATTTATTAGAACACGACAGGAATGTAATAAAAATACAGATAATTATTATAGGGAATAAAGGCTTTCTCATGTAAGCTTTCGATTAATGATGAACAAATTTATAATTTTTTATGGATCAATTTTTAGGTGTAAAAATAAGATAATAGCTAAACTGTACAATAGCCATAGAAAATGAATTATATATTTGTTTAAAATTTAGGTAATTGAATACTTTTAAGAAATTAGCAGGCGATACGGTAGTTTATGGGATGAGCAGCATTGTTGGGCGGTTCCTCAATTGGTGGCTTGTCCCGTATTATTCATTTCTCTTTTTACCGGAAGTTTATGGCGTTGTAACCAACCTGTATTCGTATGTAGCCTTTTTTATGGTACTGCTTACCTACGGGATGGAAACCGGCTATTTCAGGTTTGCTTCGGGGAGTGGTAATAGCGAAAAAGTATACTCAACATCAATGGTTTCGTTATTTTCTACTTCGGTGGTATTTTTATTAGCCGTCCTGTTCTTTAAAAACAATATAGCCACCTTGATCAATTACCCTGAACATCCGGAATATATCCTTTGGCTGGCGATAATTGTATGTATTGATGCTTTTACAGCTATCCCTTTTGCACATTTAAGGCTAAGGAACAAGTCGGTAAAATTTGCTACGGTTAAACTGGTTAATATAGGTTTTGGTATTGGGCTGAATCTTTTTTTTCTTTCTTTTTGCCCTTTGATTTTAAAAAAATACCCCGGCTCAATAATCAATTTAATATACTCCGAGCATATTGGCGTTGGGTATGTATTTATTTCTAACCTGCTGGCTTCAGTTATTACATTGCTGTTGTTGTCTCCCGAAATAATGAAGGTTAAGTTGCAGTTCGACAGAAAATTATTGATGAAAATCCTGAATTATTCATTTCCCATTTTAATTGTTGGCCTTGCCGGCATGGTTAACCAGAATATTGATAAAATACTGATACCATTTTTAATTCCTGAATATCAACACCCAATGAGGCAATTGGGCATTTATGGTGCAAATTACAAACTGGCTGTTTTGATGAATATGTTTATCCAGGCATTCAGGTATGCATTTGAGCCATTCTTTTTTTCCCGGGTGGGGCATAAAGACGACCCGGGTGTTTATGCTACGGTAATGAAGTATTTTATCATTTCGGGGCTATTCATTTTTTTGGGGATGATGCTGTATATTGATGTAATAAAATTATTTTTTGCTACCCAGTACCGCGAAGGGCTGAAAATTGTACCACTGGTTTTGCTGGCCAACCTATTTTTTGGGATTTATTTCACACTTTCGTTGTGGTATAAATTGAAAGACATGACCCGGTACGGGGCATATATGGCAGTAGCAGGTGCATTAATTACAATTATTTTAAATATTATTTTAATTCCGAAAATGGGCTATATGGGGTCGGCAATAGCTGTTTTTACCTGCTTTTTTGCCATGATGGTACTCTCCTATATTTTAGGGCAAAAATATTATCCTGTACCCTACGATTTAAAAACCATTGCCATCTATTTTGGTGTTGCAATGGTTTTGTTTTTTGCCTCAACCCTTACTCAACATATAAAAACACCGGCTAAACTGGCTTTTAATACACTCTTTCTTTTTATTTTTTTAGCCACGGTATGGTTTAAAGAAAGAAAAGACCTTTCGATGTTGTTTAAAGTGAAAAAGTGATAAAAGAAGTACTTAAAAGTATTAAATTTGCGGAATAATTAATTTTTATGAGTAAAGAAGTGATTGTAATTGCAAGTGACCATGCAGGATTTGAAAAAAAACAGGTAATTAAGAAGTACTTTGAAGAAAAGGGGATAAAATATAAAGACCTCGGTTGTTATACCGCAGAAAGGTGCGATTACCCTGATTTTGGGCATTTGGTTGCCGAAGCCGTAAGCAGTGGGGAATACGAAAAAGGTATTACATTATGTGGAAGCGGGCTTGGCATAAGCATGACAGCAAACAAACACCAGAAAATAAGGTCGGCAGTATGTTGGAAACCTGAGATAGCAAAACTTGCCAGGCAGCATAACAATGCCAATATATGTGCAATTCCCGGGCGGTTTGTAACCGATGAAGAAGCCATTGCAATTGTAGAAGCATTTTTAAATGCGGAATTCGAAGGGGGAAGGCATTTGCATCGTATAGAAAAAATACCTCTTAATGTTATACCAGAAAAAAAAATTCCTTAAAAAATCGAAAATTGCTTTCGACCCGAAGCACCGGGAAACCATTAGGCATAATATTTCAAAATACGATGCAGCAGCAGTGGCGGGTAAAAACCGTTACCTGGATTTTGAGCTGGCTAAGCAACGCGCCTCTTTCCTGAAAGAAAAGGCTATAAATAATTTAGGGGGATATCTTGAGGAGTTTGAAACGAATATTACAGCCAGGGGGGCAGAGGTATTGTGGGCACGCGATGCGGAAGAGGCTATCGGGCATGTTAAAAAGGTTTTAGAGGGGGTTAAGGCCAGTTTCCTGGTAAAAAGTAAGTCGATGACCACCGAGGAAATTGAGTTTAACGAAAATATTGAAGGGCTTGGTATCGAATCGGTCGAAACAGATTTAGGTGAGTTTATCGTTAAAGAGGCAGGAGAAAAGCCTTACCATATTCTCACACCGGCAATGCACAAGTCGAAACAGGACATTGCCGAATTGTTCAATAAAAAATTTAATACCCCTGTTGACCTCACAGCAGAGGATTTAACTTTATTTGTAAGGAATAGGCTGCGGCAAAAATTCACTTCGGCACAGGTTGGTGTTACGGGGGCGAATTTTATTGTTGCCGATGTAGGTGGTATCGGGCTGACTGAAAACGAAGGGAATGGGCTTATGTCCGTAGCTTTCCCAAAAATACATATTGTTTTGGCCGGTATCGAAAAGGTAATACCTTCTGTTAAGGATATTCCGCTTTTTTTACCGCTTTTGGCAGCTACGGGGACAGGGCAGCAGATATCTGTATATAATTCTTTATTGCTGGGTCCCGGGGGCAGGGGAGAAATTGACGGCCCCGTGAGAATGGTTGTCATTCTATTGGACAACGGGCGGTCGGATTTGTTGAATGAAAAGGAACAATCGCTGGCTTTGAAGTGCATCAGGTGTGGTGCCTGCCTTAATACCTGCCCAATTTATAAAAATATCGGGGGGCATACGTATAATACAACCTACAGTGGCCCGATAGGGTCGGTAATAACGCCTTTTTATAAAGGATTTAAAGATTTCGGGCATTTGAGCTTTGCCAGTACGCTTTGTGGTAAATGCTCAGAAACCTGCCCTGTGAAAATACCCTTGCACTATTTATTATTACTGAACAGGAAAAAAAGCGTGGAGGGGGGGAAAGGCCGGACTGCCTGGGATTATGGGATGAAAGCCTACCAATATATTTTTTCAAAAAGAGGGAGGCTGGATTCGGTAAACGGGGCGGTTAAAAACCTGGCAATAAAATTGTGTGGGCACCCGCTCGGTAAAAAAAAGGATGTTCCTGAGTTTTCATATCGGTCGTTTAGTAAACAATGGGGAAATAAAATAAAATAGCTATGTTGTCGAATACATGTAAATATGCATTGCGGGCTTTAATATATTTAGGCAAAGTTTCGAATGAGGAGAAAAGGACAGGCATCAGGGAAATATCCGGGGTCCTGGGTATTTCATACCCGTTTTTAGGGAAAATACTCCAGAACCTGGTAAAACGTAAATTATTGGTGTCAACCAAAGGTCCAAACGGAGGATTCGGGCTGGCTAAAAAACCGGAAGAAATTTCCCTTTGGGATATTATAATAAATGTTGACGGAGAAGAATTTTTCGACAACTGTTTGATAGGGATGAAGCCTTGCTTCGACCACGACCCGTCAAAGCCTTTGTGCCCGGTCCATAGCAGGTATGCCAAACTGAGAGAAGATATTGCTGCTTTTTATAAAGAGACATCGCTAAAAGCCATCAGCGATGACATAACAAAGCGTGAAGGACAGATCAGGCTTTAGGGGCTATTGCGATTTTATCAGGGGAAAAGGCCCTAATCAGTTAATTAAAAAGTTCTAAAATGGGTTTATAATGGCAGGAATATATTTTCATATCCCGTTTTGCCGCCGCAGATGCGGTTATTGCGATTTCTATAGAACGACCGAAACGGATTTAAAGCCACAATTGATACCTGCCTTAATAAGGGAACTTAACAATCGTAAAGACTACCTTGCAGGAGAGGGGATAGAAACAATTTATTTTGGCGGGGGGACACCTTCTGTTTTAACAATTGCACAGGTAAAAAAATTATTGGACTGGGTTTACCGCCTTTTCAGTGTTGCAACAAATGCTGAAATAACCTTTGAAGCCAACCCCGATGACCTTTCCCCCGAATACCTGGGTGGGCTTATTTCCACAAAAATAAACAGGTTAAGTATTGGTATCCAGTCTTTTTTCGATGAAGACCTGGCCAGGATGGGGAGGCGCCATAATTCCGTACAGGCCGTGGAATGTGTAAACGATGCTTATCGTGCAGGATTTAAAAACATAAGTGTTGATTTAATTTACGGCCTTCCGTTTATGACTTCCGAAAAGTGGGGGGAAAACCTTGAAAAAGCCTTGTCGCTTCCGGTCAGCCACCTTTCAGCTTATCATCTTACATACCACGAGGGTACCCCGTTTTATAAGCTGAGAAAAGCGGGGGTTTTGAAGGAGGTTGAAGAAGAAGAAAGTATTAATCAGTTTGAGGAATTGATAAAAATGGCAGAATCAAAAGGTTTTATGCACTACGAAATCTCCAATTTTGCCAAAAACGAAGCATTTTCCAGGCACAATTCATCCTATTGGTTTGGTGAGAAATACCTGGGAGTGGGGCCTTCAGCCCACTCTTACGACAAGGCCTCGCGGCAATGGAATATATCCGGGTTAAAGCAATATTTACAGAAGATGCAGCAAAATAAACCTTTTTTTGAGAAAGAAATATTGAATAAAGACACCCTGTTTAATGAATATATTTTAACCTCGCTGCGTACTATGTGGGGTGTTTCAAAAAAAACTATCCGGGAACAATTTGGCACTGACTATTTAACCTGTTTTCAGCAGGGCATACAACAATTCGTCCGGTCGGGGCACGTTACAGAAAAAGCAGGGAACTATATTTTTACTAAACGCGGCATTTTTGTTTCCGATGATATTATGGCAACATTAATGCTTGTTGCAGATTCTAAAAAGTAAAATTAAGCTGTAAACAAAAAAATATTGCCCGTAGGGGTTATACATTGCCTATAACCTCCTGCCTGCCCTTTCACGTAATGGCATTAACTGATTTATGGTCCCATTATGTTTATCTTAATCCCCTACGGGGAACAGGTTGTTCTATAGGTAATGCCATAACTACAATACTATAACCGCTAAGCGGTATTAAAACCCGGGTGGATTAAGGGTTGATTCAAATTATTGAGGGGATGGCATGTTTTTATCCATCCGCTAACGGGCCAGGAGTGCTAAAATGAGCTAAATATTTTAGGTGCCGACCGTAGATTTCCAGGGGCAATGCCCCGGCACGTGGCAGCGCAGGGTGCAGTAGAGCGTAACCCTGTGGTATTGAGTTGATACACAGGCAAAAGCCCTGCAAGGGCGATAGGGCCTGACGGCTGTACAAATAGTGAGGGTTTCACTTTAAGTGAAGCTCTCACTAAAGGCTAAAAAAGCTGAAGCCCAAAAAAATTAATATATTTCCCGTAGGTTTTCAGTTTCGTTTTAAGCAACTGAAAAATCGTCCACGGAAACAAATTTTAAACAATCTCTTACTATCTTTACAGATTTCTATATCTTAGTGCTTTTTATTTTTTCACAAATGGAAGTACGGATAATTAATAAATCAAATAATCAATTACCAGCTTATAGCACCAGTTTGTCGTCAGGAATGGATTTAAGGGCTTATTTGTCGGAAAGCGTGGTATTAAAACCGTTAGAACGCAGGCTGATACCAACCGGGTTGTTTATTGAACTACCGGAAGGCTATGAGGCCCAGGTAAGGCCACGCAGCGGATTGGCTTTAAAGAAAGGGATAACCGTATTGAATACACCCGGCACGATTGATGCAGACTACCGTGGCGAAATAGGCGTAATATTAATTAATCTTTCACAGGAAGATTTTGTGGTGGAAAACGGAGAGCGTATATGCCAGATGGTTATAGCTTCGCATGAAAAGGTAGAATGGAAGCTGACAGAAGTACTTGAAGAAACAGGCAGAGGGGCAGGAGGTTTTGGCCATACGGGTAAAAAATGAATACACAATGAAAAAATTAATCATACCTGTTATTTTATTTATTTCCCTGTTTTACAGTTGTTCAACCATAAAAAAGGGGGCAACGGAAAAAAAAGAGGGGCAGCCGGAGTTGAAAGTGCCGGAAATAACAGATGAAAAACAAAAAGAGTTTGAATACCTTTTTGTTGAGGCGCTAAAGGAAAAAATGATTGGTAACCCGCAGCGGGCTATTGCTTTGTTGTCAAGTTGCCTTAAAATCGACCCCAATTCTGCGGCATCGATGTATGAATTGGCCAATATCTATGCCTCAAACGAAGATTTTACCAGTGCAGCACTATTATTGGACAAAGCCATTTCAATAAATCCTCAAAATAAATGGTACAAGTTATTCCTTGCCAGGATTTACCAGCAATCCGGGAAATTTGAACAGGCAGCAGAAGTTTACAAGCAGTTAATGGCAGATTACCCTGACAACCTGGACATGATCTATATGGATGCACTGATGCTTAAAAATGCCGGGAAATATGATGAAGCGATTGATGTTTACAACCGGCTGGAAAAGAAAGTCGGGCATAATGAGCAGATAGCTGTTGCCAAGCAGAACCTGTATGTTTTGGCTGGTAAAATAAAAGAAGCATTTGCTGAAATACAGAAATTAATTGACTTAAACCCCAAAGAGGCAAAGTATTACGGGCTGATGGCCGATTTATACCTCAGCCAGGGCGACAAAGAGAATGCCCTGAAATATTACAACAAAATACTACAGATGGACCCCGATAACGGGTTTGTACAATTTTCGCTATCGAATTATTACGAAAAAGAAGGGGATTACGAAAAAGCATTTGAGCACACGAAATTAGGCTTTGCCAGCAAGGATGTCGATTTAGAAACCAAATTGCAGGTATACCTGATGCTTTCTTCCGATAAGGCCGAATCGAAGCTTCCGGCTGATAAAAATGAAGAATTAATAAAGCTGTTAATTAAAACTTATCCCGATGACCCACGGGTTTATACGGTAAATGCCGAATACCTTATTCGTGAACATCGACTAGGCGAGGCAAGGGCCCAATTGTTGAAGGTACTGGAGCTGAACAAGAGCGATTATGTAATTTGGGAACGCGTGCTATTTATTGATAATGATTTGCAGGACTGGCAGGCTTTGTATAATGATACAAAAAGCGCACTCGAACTATTCCCAAACCAACCACAGGTTTATTTCCTGAACGGCGTAGCTTGTATCCAGTTGGAGAAATATGAGGAAACACTGAAAATTATTGACGAAGGGCTTGAATTTGTAGTCGATAATCCACCGCTTGAAGGGCAAATGGTTTTATTGAAAGCCGAGGCGAATTATAAATTAAATGATGCTGACAAAGCCTATATGCTGTTTGATAAAGCCATAAAATTAAACCCGGACAACTATGTGGCATTGAATAATTATGCATATTATTTATCAGAAAGAGGCGAGCATTTAGATAAAGCCGAACGAATGAGCGGGAGAGTAGTTGAAAAATTCCCGGATAATCCTACCTACCTTGATACTTATGCCTGGGTATTGTTCAAGAAAAAGAATTACGGACTGGCAAAATTCTATATCGAATCGGCAATGTCGAATGGAGGCCAGGACAATCCGACATTGCTGGAGCATTATGGCGACATACTTTTTATGCTCAATAAACCGGGCGAAGCAAAAAAGTATTGGGTAAAAGCTAAAGAAGCAGGCAACCAGTCAACTATTTTAGACCGTAAGATCAAGAATCTAAAATATTACGAAAAATAGGGTTAGTGGAAGACGTAATTAAATCAGCAAAATATTTTTTTATAATAATTATAGCCGGGGCAATTATTTCTTCATGTAAAGGGCCTGAAAAAATTGCTGTAACCAAAGTCCGGCCTATGAGCACGGGGCGGCTTATAAAAAGAGTAGGGCAGAATGCTTTTAATTCAAAGTATTTGACCATCAAGCGGATCAATTGCCTCTATGAAAATGGTGGGAATAAAACCTCCTTCAAAGCCAATTTACGGTCGATAAGAAACAAAAAAATAGTCGTTTCTTTCAGCAAATTAAATATCCCTGTCGGACGGGTTATATTAACACCCGACAGTGTGGTTTATATTAATTATATCGATAAAGACTATTTTGTCGATGATTATTCCTACCTGAGCAAGGTACTTAATATTGGCCTTAACTTTGAAAAGGTTCAGTTGATTTTAAGCAATAATATCTTTTCGTACAGGGATGACCCCAAAGAAAGGGATTTTAAAAATTTTATATCTGATGTTGAAGGTGGCATGTACGTTGTTAAGTCGTATAAAAACAGGAAACTCAATAAGATCAACCTTAAAGGGAAAACAAAAAAAATTGAACGGATGTTAAAACGGCTTGATGAAAATATATTGGTTTTACAAACCGTATATATTGAACCTGAAAGCTTTAATTTGGTAAAGATTAAAATTGAAGATAAATCCAATAAACGGCTGATGAAAATGGATTTTGCCGACTACTCGAAAGTGGGCGACAACGATTACCCGGGGTTAATAAGTGTAAAATTTATATCGCCCGAAGGTAATATTAGTATACGGATAAGGATGGCAGGTTTTTCTACAGGCAAAATAAATAATTTAGATATTACCATTCCCAAAAGATATGAAAGGCAACAGGTTAATTGATAATTAATCAACAATGAAACCAACGGGTTTATTTTTTGTATTACTATCCTGGGTATTTGTATTAAATGCCCAGACCCTGGATGAACTGAGGGATAAAAAGCTAAAATCGGCCGAAGAGATTCAATATACAAACCAATTGCTTGATAAGGCAAAAAAAAGTGAACAATTCTCAATAAGCCGCCTTCGTTTATTCAGCAAGAAAATTAGTCAGCGCAACAACATTATCTCGTCACTTAATGCCGAATTAGAAGTTTTTCAGGAATTAATAAGCAACAACTCCCTGGTGGTTGAAATACTTAGTGAGGATATAGCCAGGATAAAAAAGGAGTATGCAGAGATGATCAGGCAGGCCTATAAAAACAGGACTGCCTACGATAAAATTCTTTTTTTACTCTCTTCCGAAGATTTTAACCAGGCATATAAACGGAGTTTGTATTTGAAGCAATATACCGATTACCGCCAAAAGCAGGCAAAAACAATCGAAGCCATTCAACTAATACTTGATGAAAGGATTAAGCGGCTTGGAGAACAGAAAGCCGCGAAACAAGATATCCTGAATCGGCAGGAGGAAGAAAATAAACAGTTGTTAAGTGAAAAGGAACAGCAAAAAAGATACCTCCAAAAGTTACAAAGCCGGCAGCGTTTATTACGAAGGAAATTAAGGGAGCAACGGAAAATTGAACAGCAACTCGAAAAAGCAATTCAAAGAATTATTGAAGAAGAAGCCAGGAAATCCGGGAAAAAAGATAGCCCAGGGTTTGCTTTAACTCCCGAGCAAAAGTTGATAGGCGATAATTTTGAGAAAAACAAAAGGCGTATCCCCTGGCCACTGGAAAGGGGCATTATAACCGAACATTTTGGGCTTCATAAACATGCGGTACTGAAAAATATTACCGTTAACAACAACGGGATTGATATTGCCACAGAGCCGGGGGCAAAAGCCCGTTCTGTCTTCAAAGGCGAGGTGAGCCGCATTTTTGGTATCACGGGAGGCAATATGGCTGTAATTATAAGGCACGGTAAATACCTCACTGTTTATTCAAATCTTAAGGAAGTTACAGTTAAAAAAGGAGAGCTGGTTTTTGCAAAACAATATATAGGTACCGTTTATACCGATACGGATGAAGGGAATAAGAGCATATTGAAATTTCAAATATGGCGCGAAAATCAACGATTAAACCCCGAAGAGTGGATTGCGAAATAATGAACCCGCACAAAACCGGCTTTAGTTATGAATATGGGCAAAAAATCAGCATAATATGTTGTCAATTGCGCTTAATTCCTGCTCGCTGAAACTCAAATTCCGGGTTGCTGCAACATTATCCTCTATTTGCTCAACAGAGCTTGCTCCGATAAGCACAGAAGTGATCCGCTTGTCTTTGAGAAGCCAGGCAAGTGCCATTTGAGCCAGCGACTGCCCCCTTTCACGGGCAATTTCATTCAATTTTTTTACTTTGCCCATGGCGGGTTCAACGTCTTCCTCTTTAAGGAAGCCCCACGATTTTGCAGCCCTTGAACCGGCAGGGATACCATTCAGGTATTTATCGGTTAAAAGCCCCTGTGCCAATGATGAAAATGGGATACAGCCTATTCCTTCTTCTTCCAGTACATCGAGCAGCCCCTCTTCAACCCAACGTACAAACATAGAATATTTTGGCTGGTGGATAAGGCATGGCGTGCCAAGGCCTTTTAAGATTTCTGAAGCCTCTTTAGCCTTATCGGCCGGGTAATTCGATATGCCCACATACAGAGCTTTACCCTGCCTGACTGCCTGGTCAAGTGCCATCATTGTCTCTTCGAGGGGAGTATCAGGGTCGGGGCGGTGCGAATAGAAAATATCTACATAATCAAGGCCCATACGTTTTAAGCTTTGGTCGAGGCTGGCAAGTAAGTTTTTCCTGCTCCCCCATTCCCCATACGGCCCGGGCCACATCAGGTATCCGGCTTTAGAAGAAATTATCAACTCATCGCGGTATGGCAACAGGTCCTTTTTTATTATTTTCCCGAAGTTTTCTTCTGCCGAACCGGGGGGAGGCCCGTAATTGTTTGCCAGGTCGAAATGTGTAATGCCCAGGTCGAAAGCCCGGTGAATCATACTCCTGCCATTTTCAAATATATCTACGCCTCCGAAATTGTGCCATAGCCCGAGCGAAACAGCTGGTAGTTTTACCCCCCATTTGCCACATTTATTGTAGGGCATTGAGTCGTAACGATTGTCTTTTGCAAGGTAAGTCATAATAATTGTCCGTTTTATTGGTTTAAAACTCCCGTCATCCTTTCATCGGGTAATTCCCCACATTGGGCACGGTACGAATGAAGGTGCCGGTTGTTAATCAGGGAATTTAACCCATTTTACATTGTCATTATAACCCGCTTCCACAACAGCATCTATGAACTGCATCCCGCGGATACCATCTTCTATGCCGGGGAAGTCAAGCATCTCGGCAGTTGGTTCTTCACCATTCATTTTAGCCCGGACAGTTAACGAGAAGTTGCGGTAAATATTTGCAAAGGCTTCAAGGTACCCCTCAGGGTGGCCACCCGGCGTACGTGTGTTATGGGCAGCTATACCGCTGGAGGTTGTTGCACCGACACGTAGTAATTGGGTTGGCTCATCCAGCCATTTTAGGATTAGTGTATTGGGGTCGTGGTGAGACCACTCAAGCCCGCCTTTATCGCCATAAATACGTATTTTAAGCGCATTCTCTTCGCCGGCAGCAATTTGTGTTGCTATTAATACGCCACTGGCATCGTTTTCAAAACGTAATAAAGCAGCACCATCATCGTCAAGCCGGCGGTTGGGGACAAAAATATTCAACTCGGCACAAAGTTCGGTGACTTTTAACCCGGAGATATATTCTGCCAGGTGGTGTGCATGAGTCCCGATATCGCCCATCGCTCCGGCTTTCCCTGAACGTTTGGGGTCGGTACGCCACGAAGCCTGCGGGTTACCGGTATCTTCCAGTTTCGAAGAAAGCCATCCTTGTGGGTATTCAACATAGATTTTACGGATTTTCCCCAATTCCCCGTCGGCAACCATCTTTTTCGCATGTTTTACTGCCGGGTAACCGGAATACGTATGTGTTAATGCCAGGGTCAATCCTGTTTCATCAAGTTTTTCTTTTAATTGCAATGCTTCACCCAGAGTAAAGGTGATTGGCTTATCAATCACCACATTAAAGCCATTGTTCAGAGCCATCATTGCCGGGTCGAAATGGACAAAGTTTGGGGTTACTATCGATACAAAATCCATCCGTTCGCCTTCAGGTAGCCTTGCTTCGTTTTCAAACAGCTCCTTATAAGTTGTATAAACGCGGTTGTCAGGGAGGAAATATGATTTCCCTGATGATTTTGAGATTTCGGGGTTAACACTAAAACAGCCACAAACCAGTTCAATCTGATTATCCATAAATGCTGCCAGGCGGTGGACCGCCCCGATAAATGCATCGGACCCTCCGCCGACCATCCCCATGCGAAGTTTTCTATTCATGTTAATTAGTTTAGGATATTTGAATACTCCTTAAAAATAATAACTCTTTTGGTTATTGAATCCTAAACAGGGATTATTTTTTATGGTAAAATTCTGTAAATGAAATACAAATGCTATTTTTAGATATTGTTTAAATGATTCGAAAAAGAAAGCTTATATGAAAAGAAGGAATTTTATACGTAATACGGCAGTAAGTGGAATGGCACTTACAGGCCTGGCAGGGGCATTGGGATTTTCCGTATCAGAAGCCGGGGTTTCGAATTCGGCAAAATTTAAATTAAAGTATGCCCCCAGCCTGAGGACATTCAGCGAGCATGCCGGCAAAGACCCCATTGACAACATTAAGTTTATTGCCGACCAGGGTT